>Ga0190265_10000018_pt1 | contig 215441 bp, 175 predicted proteins | sample Popmic124T_FD_133135 | JGI IMG/M metagenome (GOLD analysis project Ga0190265, IMG submission 133135) | Populus adjacent soil microbial communities from riparian zone of Indian Creek, Utah, USA - 124 T | ecosystem: Environmental > Terrestrial > Soil > Riparian zone | place: USA: Utah...
GCGAACCCCGCCCCTGCAGCGGACGCCTGGGCTCGCATCAACCGGTACCGGCCTGCTAGCCTTCAAGGCTTCGAGGATCCCTTGAGGCCTTCCAGCAGGCGCACGCTGAGGGGACAATCGTTACACGGCCGCTTACGGTTCGGTGGTAACTGAGCTGTTGGAGAGTTGACAAATAGGACGGAGGCTCATGAATCTGAAGTGGCATGAGCGTGTTGCTTTCTGTGGTCTCGGTGAGCGGCTGCCCGCCAGGCTTCGAGCAACGGTTTTGTCCTTCGAGCATCGCTTCGAAATGCTGCTTGGGTTGTCGAGCAGTCTGCCTCAGGAGCTCTGCTGTTCCGTTTCGCAACTTCCTGCAAAGCACCCGCGGTACCTCGTGGTACCTGAGGCATCGCCCTCCTCAAGTCTGGCCGGTCAGCGGGCTTGCCTCCGAGCAACTTCTGTGGCGGCTTTGGCCTTTGGCCGCGGTGCCCTCGATAGGTTCGAGCTGGTAGGCAGCAGCAGTGCCCTGCGTTCCTGCTCCCGAGCTTTCTCGTCGCTCCTCGGCAACTCTCTGCAAAGCCGCTCGGCGAGCAGGTCGGTAGGTGGGGCATCGTTTTCCGGAAGTGTTTCCCGAGAAGCCTCGGGGGCTTCGAGGGGCAGTAAAGGCGGCTGGGGCAGCCGTTCTCTCCGATCGGCCTTGTTGGCCTTCTGGCATCGAACTCAGGGTCGTCCGTGGTCTGACGATCGTGGCCCCCGCCCAGGCCGTCGGAAGAGCAGTGGTAAACTGGTAGAACTCGGCCGCGTAACCCGCCGCCTCAAGCGGACGCGTGAGCTATCATCAGCGGTGCCCTGCGGTCGATCGTGGCTTCGAGGAGCAATGGTGGCCTGCATGGGCGCCGCTTAGGCGGGCGAGCGTTCTGCGCCAAGTAGCAGTCAGGGACTCTTGAGAGGTATAGTCACATGACGGGAAGTCAGATGACCGCCGTCGTAGTTACACTCGTCATCCTTGTTGCGCTGCTGTTTCTCTGGGTCTCCCGCGCCAAGGTCGAGAAGGATATTGCCGTCGCGATAATAGCCGCCTCTGGGACCATTCTCGCCGGAGTAATAGTAGTAGCTATTACCCAATACACCACTAAGCTCGCAGAGGTAACAGAAGAGCATCGTCTCAAGAAGACCGAGGTTTACAGCGAGTTCGGCGATCTTGTGTTCTTGATCTTTCGGACTATCAAGATTCCCAGCCGACAGGACGTAGCAGAAGAGGAGAGAATCCGCATAATGCGCGAGGCGCAGAGCGATCTTGAGGCGCGTTACTCGTCATTCAGCAAGAAGCTTTTGCTGTGGGGTTCACCTGAGGTCATTCATAGTTGGCTGAGATTTGTGGCCAATTCGCGGAGAATAGAGGCCGCCAAAGACAACCCAGAGCGAACTGCGGCAGCGCTGAAAAACATGCTCTACATGGATGACGTTTTTAGGGCCATGAGGGAAGACTTGGAACTGTCAAATAGTGGCCTGAAGGAAGGTGATTTGGTTAAGGCCTTTCTCACGGATCCAGAGTCCCTAGACTCCATTATTGGCACTAGGTAAGATGAGCACGGATGGACTAGAGGCGCAGAACCAGCCGATCGAGCGGACAGCAAAGCTGCCGCTCATCGGCATCCCCGTTAGGCGCATGCCGCCATCTATGTGGCGTACAGGATGGTAGCCTGATGTCAAGGAGGGGAGTGTCTCCGACCTGCCGAGGCTTTGGTGTTGCAAGACCAGACGCTTGGGAAAGCGGGCTCGCGCTCGGAAAGGACCAAAGAAAGCCATGGAACTTGGCTTGCTTATTCAGTCTCTGCAGTTATTAGTGCTATTGATTATTGGCATTATAGTTCTGCTGGCGAAGAACGTGCTGCCTTCCTATCTCTCGGAGAAGGGAAAGAACATTGCGACAAAGCAAGACATTGAGGCTATAACACGAAAGATAGAAAGCATTAAGGCGGAGGTCGCCTCGCAGCAGGCATGGACTTCTCTCTTTCAGCAGAGGAAGTTTGAAGTAGTGGCGAAAACATACGAGCTCCTCCATGACCCAGAAGAGCACATTCGGCACATGGTCCAGCCTCTTCAATCCGGAGGTGAGGGGGAGGAAGCTGGCCGCCATCAGCAGGCGGCGGCGGCCTTCAACAACCTTTCTGGCTTCTACTGGAAGAACAAGATATACTTACCTGAAGACATCTGCGTCAAAGTCGAGGCTGTGCTTGATGCAATGAAAGGCGCATTCAATAAGTACAAAATCGGGCGGGATCATTGCGATGCGGAACGGGGCCTCGTGCTATGGGAAGAAGCTTTCGACGCGATGAAAATCACGGTGCCTAAGTTGCGCGCAGAACTCGAACACCTTTTTCGGGAGGCGGCTTTGGGTCAAGGACATGAGGAAATGTAGCGCCTAACCTCTATGAGGCCACCGGTGGTCAAGGCACAGACGCTCCGTGCCGAATACGTGCCTGGGGAATGTAGAGGAGTGCAGAGAGAAAGCCCGCAGTCGTGCCCCTTTTTCTGGTCTCTGGCATGCGGCCAAGGCCACTCAGGCTCGCTATTGACGATCAAGTGAGAAAATTCCAACCGCTGACTGCCTCCAGCCAGCCCCTGACGCGGCTGTTTTTCGAGATTCGGACGGACCTCTCACATCCTGGACGTCGTCCAGCCTGAGGAGCTAATACTGAGGCGCCGCGACTCCGATCACCGACTGCGTCGGTACGGTCGCTCACACACGGACAAATGGGAGACCCGGTGGAAAGCAACCATTGGGGAATCTCGCCAGGCGATCTCCGGCCTTGAGCCTCTCAGCCGCCTCCCGATAAGCGGCAAGGAAGTAGCCGTAAGCCTTCCTCAGCTCTTGGCGAGCGGCCTTGGTGGCTGCGTGAAATAGTGGTGCTGGCGACTTGCTCGTCTTCTCCGGACACGTGTGTGGATGCTGGCGCAGGATGGCTTCCGGGCCGAGAGGCTCGCGACCCGTGAGCTTCCTTTCCGCCGCGGCATCAGCCTCGATCTCCTGGATCAACCCCGAAATCTGCTGTCGGTAGACCTCCGGGCTCAGATGCCGCCAGCAGGGCAGCTGAGTGAGCACGACGGTTTCCTCCGATGCATAGCGCCGAGGCTCGAAGTCCTCTCCCCGCAGGCGAGCCCGGTACTCCTGGGTTCGGTCGAACCAGGTTCCCCGGACCGGCTTACCGTAGAGCACCGCCTTGACCATGCTGATCCCGGGCCACTCCTCCAACCGGGCCACGAGGCCCTCCTTCACGCCATTGGCCAGCACGTAGCGCAGACGGTCGACCTGTGCCGCGGGCTCGCCACTGACTACGATGGCCTCATAGCGCCGGGACCAGACCTTGTCCTTCCACTTCCTCAATCGGGCAACCTCGCGAGCCGCGTTGGTCTGGAAGTACCCCATGAATTCGGCCATGCTCTCGGCGTCCGGAACCCATAGAAGCATGTGGTAGTGGTTGGAAACAAAGGAGAAACCGCAAATCTCGACGGGGTGAAGCCGCTGAGCACGGCCAAGGACACCCAAGAGGATGTCGTCGAGAGCTGGATCGGGCCGCAGCAGATAACGACTCTGGATGGTGCGACAGGTGACTTCGACGAGGGAGCCTTCTTCTGGGATGAAGCGTAGAGGTCTGGACATAATGCCCAGGTAAAGACGTAAAACGCCCAGCGAATGTCATTCCTGAAAATACTTCAACAGGCGTCCGGCACCTGATGAGCAGGCCAAAGGAGACTCACCTCGGTGCGTCCTCGAAGGGGATATCGAGGCCAGTTTCGACCGCATCAGTCACCGTTGGATGCTTGTTTCGAGTCAGTAGCGTGCCGATCCGTCGGCATGTTAAAGTACGAGCTGAAGCGACGGCATACGACGCTGCGTACGACGACTACTTCCGCCAGCAATGGCAGAAGAGGCGGCAGAAGCGGGCCAGCGCCAGAGCTCGGACGAGACTATCGAGCCATGAGGCACGTCAACCCGGACGACCCAACAGCCGAGTCGAGAAATCGGCCTTACGAAAGGCTTGAGCCGTATGCGGGGAAACTCGCACGTACGGTTCTTAGGGGGGCTTGGGGTCCGTACGGACCCCAAGCCTACCCGGCGGTGCGACGATGATCATCCGCAAGACCCGTTCAAGAGTTGTCGTGATCACGACTGTTGCTGCTCTCATTGGCTTCTATGTTATGTTCCCGGTTTACCCGGCTTTCCAGTCAGTTTGCGAACTCATTGAAGCCCGCAGTCACGTGAGCGATCGTTGGGCGACTCCGTATCGGGGGGCCACTCTTCTTCTTAGGGGTACGATCATCGGCGGTCCGCAGGGCGCGCTTGGCTTCATGACTGTATGCAAAGGTGAACCGGTACTCTTTGCGGTCGAGACCACGCCGGTCACGCTCACCACCCCTCTCACCAACCGTACTCTCAGGAGAATTGCAAACTCAAACTGGCAGCGCGAAGATCGCTCCGTTTCTGCGGTCATCCTCGCTCGCGTCTCTTCGGAGGTGCAGAGCTGCTTTGGCCCGGGCCTCGTCATAACGGCGCTCGCCGTCCGAACTACTGAACCGGTCGTGGTGACGCCCACCAACCGTGATAAGGTTAATGGGCGCGCTCAACTTTGCCGCTCCAGCGGACGCTTGAGCTATAATGAGCTGTGTCAGCCTGTCAGCGGTCGCGACTCCGAGATCCTTCTTGGGGAGGCAAGCGGCGCCGCTGAGCGGCATCAGCGTTAAACCGCCGCAGAAGCCAATGCCAATGTTCGACTGGTTCAGTACGTTGGCCGCAGGGAGCGAGCTCCCGATGGACGCCGTCTCAGAGCTGCAGGAGCGAGGCTTCGTCGTAATTCCCGGCCCGGTGGCGTCCGATCGGATGGAACTGCTGGTCAACGCATACACCGCCGCCGTGGCGTCGGCGGCCGGCGACGACATTAAGATCGGTAGTACCTCGACGCGCGTGAGCGATTTCGTGAATCGTGGGGCCGAGTTCGACGACCTGTACGTATTTCCACCCCTGCTCGAGGCGTGCTGCCGCGTCATAGGCCGACCCTTCAAGCTCAGTTCGCTGCTCGCGCGTATGCTGCGGCCGTGCACGCCCGCCCAGGAACTGCACGTTGACGTTCGGCGCGACTCCGCCGATTGGCCGCTCCTCGGCTTCATCCTAATGGTCGATGAGTTTCGGCCCGACAACGGCGCGACCCGCTTCGTGCCGGGCTCGCAGCGGTGGTCGGGCACGCCGGAGGACACCATTTCAGATCTCCGGGCCGAACACGACGGGCAGGTGTTAGCGTGCGGCAATGCCGGCTCACTGCTCGTCTTCAACGGGTCCGCATGGCATGGCCATACTGCAAACACGTCTTGCGGGCCGCGCCGGTCGCTCCAAGGCGCGTTTATTCCGCGGGATGGGCGTGCCGCGACCGGCTTCGCGGCCCGCATGCAACCCGAGACGCGCGCGCGACTCCGCCCACTCGCACGGCATGTGCTCGCGCTCTGATTGGTCGTCTTGGCGCTATCATGGGGACCACCGACAGGGCGTCTCGCGCCGGCGGTCAACCATCACCTGCCGACACTCGGCAGGCCCGGGGTGTTCTGAACTAGGAGGAGGAGAGTCATGCGCACTCTTGTCAATCTCGCGCTACTCAGCATTCTCGGTGCTGCGCCAGTGGCAGCAAGCTGCCACGACTCGTCCGGAAACCTCCTAGCCCCAAACAACTGCGGCTTCGACAAGGACGCGCAAGGCTGGACAGCGTCTCCCGGCGCTAGGGTGTCTCAAGACCCAGCCGATCATGGCGTCCTGAATGCTGTGGCCGATTCTGGAGGCAGTCTGACCATTCTCGGCCCCTGTGTGGCAGCTCAGCCGAAAACGCCATATCGCTTTGGTGCTCGGCTGCGAAGCACCGCGGGCACTTCGTACTTCTGTTCGGTCAACGTCTTTCAGTACTCTGACGACCGTTGCACCGAAGGCCAAGAGCCACTCGGCTCGGCCGCTGGTCCACCGGGCGCCGAATGGGCGACGCTCGACAGCTCTGCGACGACATCCGATACGGCAAAGTCCCTTCAACTGCACCCTTCATGCAGTGGCGAACCCGGCTTCACAGTGCAGCTCGACGACTTTGTGATCAGCAAGATCTGACCGAGCCTTGCCCGATGCGGCGTGCGCGAGCCACTGAAGGCCGATCTCGGGACGACGCCATTTGCCGCCGGAGGTGAGCCGGCTTACCGCACCATCTCCCCCGATTGACGACCGGGTGGGGGTGGGCGTACCCTTCTTAGGTGCAGCAGCGACATCAGGTTGCGGCTACAGATTCGCGCGCATCTATCGAATGAAGACCCTTCTCACTGATCTCTTTGTGGCGTTCGTGCTTGTCGGCAGCGTTTCGGCCGTGGACTTCAGCACGGCCGAGATTGCAGGCAAGCCCTTGACTGTGTGCCGCGTTAATATCCGCAAAGAGCGTCTCCAACTGTTCCTCCGCGACGACGACGGCCAGCCTATCAAGCGGTTCGAGCGTTTAGCTGGTCTGCTCGGAGCGCGCGGCCAGAAGCTCACCTTTGCCATGAACGCTGGCATGTATCACGGCGACTTCTCTCCGGTCGGTTTATTCATCTCCGACGGCAAGCAGCTTTCCCCGCTCAACACTGCCAACGCCGAGGGCAACTTCTTCCTCAAGCCCAACGGAGTCTTCGTCATCACCGAGACGGGCGCACGAGTCGTCGAGACTTCGGAGTTTCCCAGCATTCGTGAGCGGGTCATCCTAGCTACCCAATCCGGTCCAATGCTCGTCCATCGCGGCAAGCTCCACCCGGCCTTTAACGCCAAATCTGAATCACGCCTTTCCCGCAACGGCGTCTGTTCGCCGACGCCAGATGTAGCCGTGTTCGTCAACAGCGAGGCTCCCGTGAACCTCTACGAGTTCGCGACCTTCTTCCGCGATACTCTGCACTGCACCGAAGCCCTCTTTCTCGATGCCACCATCAACAGCCTTCACTCAACGGAACTCAATCGGAGTGACTTCCGCATGGACTTAGGACCGATCATCGGAATAGCCGAATGACCGCAACGGCTAACCAGGGCGGTGTCTGAAAAGCCCGAATACGTGCCTGGGGAATGTAGAGGAGTGGCACCGGCTCCGAAGCCCAAGCGCGCACGCTTCTCCGTCCTGGAAGACCTCACCGCGGTCCTTCCCGAGCTCCCCGAGACATTCGACAAGCACGACATCGCCCGCGTCCTGGGTTATGAGCCGTCCCGCGCCACGCTCTTCCGCGCGCTCCTGGCCCTCAAGGAAGGGGGCCGGATCATTACCGTGAGCGCCAGCGTCGGCGGCCCCGCCTCCCGCCATCGCAAGCTCGCTTCTTCGGATTGACCCCGGGCACCCTCCCCCGCCCTTGCGTCTGTCCCGCTAAAATCTTCCCCCTTCCGGGGAATGGACGAAACCCCCGGAGAGTTCTATGATGTGAGTGTCGAGCACTCAAGAGAGGCCGCCGGGAGGCACGAAGCTCGCATCGACTGATCGGACGGGAGGAAAGATCCTTTGGACTACAAGGACTATTACGCGACCCTCGGTGTCAAGAAGGACGCCTCGGAGGATGACATCCAGAAGGCGTACCGGAAGCTGGCGCGCAAGTTCCACCCGGACGTGAACAAGGCGCCCGAGGCCGAGGCGAAGTTCAAGGAGATCGGCGAGGCGTACGAGGTCCTCAAGGACCCGGACAAGCGGCAGAAGTACGACCAGTACGGCTCCGCCTGGAAACGCGCCCAGCAGACCGGAGGCACTCCCCCGGGATGGGAAGGAGTCCACTTCGACTTCGGCCAGGGAGGAGGGGGCTTCGGCGGCGCCGGCGGCGGGGGGGACTTCAGCTCGTTCTTCGAGATGCTGTTCGGCGGCGGACGGCCGGGAACGCGCGGCGGTCGCGCGGCCGGGTTCCAGGGCTTCGGGGGACAGGGCTTCGGAGGCGGAGGCGGCGGGGACACCGAAGCCGCGATCTCGCTCAGCCTGGAGGAGGCCGTGCGCGGGGGCAAGCGGGAGATCACGCTCTCGGACCCCAACACCGGCCAGCGCAAGACCCTGTCGGTCCGCATCCCCGAGGGGGTGCGGGCGGGCCAGCGCATCCGGCTCGCGGGCCAGGGCCAGCCCGGCATGAACGGCGGCCCGGCGGGCGATCTCTATCTGAAGATCGAGATCGAGCCGGACCCGCGGTTCCGCGTGGAGGGGCAGAACCTCCACACCCCGGTTGCAGTCACCCCCTGGGAGGCCGCGCTCGGCGGCGAGGCCGAGGTCCAGACGCTGGACGGGGCCGTGCGGGTCAAGATCCCGGCGGGCTCCTCCACCGGCAGGAAGATCCGGCTGCGCGGCCGGGGTCTCCCCCAGTCGGGCGGAGAGAAAGGCGACCGCATCGCGGAGATCCGCGTCATGGTGCCGGAGACGCTGTCGGAGCGCGAGCGCGAGCTGTTCGAGCAGCTCGCGGAGGCTTCGAGCTTCCGGGCCCGGTAAAGAAAGCCCAGTAAAGAAAAAAGATCAAGGAGGGCCCTTGAAATGGATATCAACAAACTGACCCAGAAATCGCAGGAGGCGCTCCAGGCGGCCCAGACCAAGGGCCTGCGCTACGGCCACCAGGAGGTGGACGCCGAGCACCTGCTGCTGGCTCTGCTCGAGCAGCCGGAGGGGCTCGTCCCCCGCCTGCTCGCCCGCATGGACGTGCCGGTCGAGCCGCTCAAATCGGAAGTCGAGCGCGAGCTCGAGCGCAAGCCCCGCGTCTCGGGGCCGGGCGCCGAGGCCGGCAAGATCTATCTCACCAACCGGCTGCAGCAGGTCTTCCTGCGCGCCGAGGACGAGGCCAAGCGCCTCAAGGACGAGTACGTCTCGGTCGAGCATCTGCTCCTCGGGCTCGTCGAGGAGGGCGGCCCGGCCGGGCGCATCCTCAAGCAGTTCAACGTCAACCGCAACGCGGTGCTCTCGGCCCTCACGGCCGTGCGCGGCAACCAGCGGGTGACCAGCGCCATGCCCGAGGTGGCCTATGAGGCCCTGGAGAAGTACGGGGTCGACCTCGTGGCCCAGGCGCGCCGCGGCAAGCTCGATCCGGTCATCGGCCGCGACGCGGAGATCCGCCGCGTCATCCGCATCCTGTCGCGCAAGACCAAGAACAACCCGGTGCTGATCGGCGAGCCGGGCGTGGGCAAGACCGCCATCGTGGAGGGCCTGGCGCAGCGGATCGTGCGCGGCGACGTGCCCGAGTGGCTCAAGGACCGGGCGGTGTTCTCGCTCGACATGGGCTCGCTCCTCGCCGGCGCCAAGTACCGCGGCGAGTTCGAGGAGCGGCTCAAGGCCGTGCTCAACGAAGTCAAGCCGAGCGAGGGGCGCATCCTGCTCTTCATCGACGAGCTGCACAACATCGTGGGCGCGGGCCGCACCGAGGGCTCGACGGACGCGGGCAACCTGCTCAAGCCCATGCTCGCCCGCGGCGAGCTGCACTGCATCGGCGCCACCACGCTCGACGAGTACCGCAAGCACATCGAGAAGGACGCGGCCCTGGAGCGCCGCTTCCAGCCGGTGATGGTGGAGCCGCCGACCGTCGAGGATACGGTCTCGATCCTCCGCGGCCTGCGCGAGCGCTTCGAGGTGCATCACGGCGTGCGCATCCAGGACAATGCCCTGGTGGGCGCGGCCGTGCTCTCGAACCGCTACATCTCGGACCGTTTCCTGCCGGACAAGGCCATCGACCTGATCGACGAGGCCTGCGCCATGCTGCGCACGGAGATCGACTCGATGCCCGCCGAGCTGGACGAGGTGACCCGCCGGGTCATGCAGCTCGAGATCGAGGAGGCGGCGCTCAAGAAGGAGAAGGACAAGGCGAGCCAGGAGCGCCTGGAGGACCTCCGGCGTGAGCTGGCGGACCTGAAGGCCAAGGCGGACTCGATGCGCGCCCAGTGGGAGGCCGAGAAGGCCGGCATCGAGGAGATCCGGTCGCTGCGCGAGCAGAGGGAGCAGGTGCTGCGCGAGATCGGGGAGGCCGAGCGGGCGTACGACCTCAATCGCGGCGCCGAGCTGCGCTACGGCCGCCTGCCCCAGTTGGAAGCCCAGCTCCGCGAGAAGGAGTCCCAACTGGAGGACAAGCAGCAGAGCGGCGGGCACCTGCTGCGCGAGGAGGTCACCGAGGAGGAGGTGGCCGAGATCGTCTCCCGCTGGACCGGCATCCCGGTGACCCGCCTGGTCGAAGGCGAGCGCGACAAGCTGCTGCGCATGGAGGAGATCCTCCACGAGCGGGTCGTGGGCCAGGAGGAGGCGGTCCGGCTGGTGTCGGACGCGGTCCTCCGCGCCCGCGCCGGGATCAAGGACCCGCGGCGGCCGATCGGCTCGTTCATCTTCCTGGGTCCCACGGGCGTGGGCAAGACCGAGCTGGCGAAGACCCTGGCGCAGACGCTCTTCGACAGCGAGGAGAACCTGATCCGCATCGACATGAGCGAGTACATGGAGCGGCACAACGTGTCGCGGCTCATCGGCGCCCCTCCGGGCTACGTGGGCTATGAGGAGGGGGGCCAGCTCACCGAGGCGGTGCGGCGCAAGCCCTACTCGGCCATCCTCTTTGACGAGATCGAGAAGGCGCACCACGACGTGTTCAACGTGCTCCTCCAGATCCTCGACGACGGCCGGGTGACCGACGCGCAGGGCCGCACGGTGGACTTCAAGAACACCGTGATCATCATGACCTCGAACATCGGCTCGCACCACCTGCTGGAGGGGGTCACGCCGGACGGCGAGCTCACCGAGCCGGCAAGGATCGAGGTGATGCGGGAGCTGAGGTCGCACTTCCGGCCCGAGTTCCTGAACCGGGTGGACGACATCGTGCTCTTCAAGCCGCTGCGGCTGGAGGAGATCAAGAAGATCGTCGACCTGCAGACCGAGGACCTGCGCCGCCGTCTGACCGACCGCGGCGTGCGTCTGGAGCTGACCGAGGCCGCCCGCGAGCTGGTGGCAAGGCAGGGCTTCGACCCGGTCTACGGCGCCCGTCCCCTGAAGCGCTTCCTCCAGCACGAGCTGGAGAGCCGCATCGCCCGAGCCCTCATCGCTGGCGAGGTCCAGGACGGCTCCCTGGTGCGGGTGGACGTCAAGGACGGCGGCCTTGCGGTGGGTATCGAGAACCCCAAGGAGGCGGAGGTGGCGGTGGGGGTATGAGAGCAGCCATAAGATTGCTTCACGAAGCCCGGCTCCGGCCGGGCTTTTTTCTTGGGTGAGCAGCGGCTACAATCGTGAGACCCAATGAGCACGATGAGTGTGGGGCCTTCGCAGTCTCGTCAGAGGCGGGTGTTTGTGGCGGCAGGGATCCTCTTTGCGCTGATCACTGCGGTGGCCTTCCTTCAGCCTCCCAGGCCGGACCCCTACCAGCAGCTCCAGCCGCTCCAAGCTGGCTGGTGGCTCCATCCCTTGGAAGAGAACGCCTTTCAAAGGCTTCCGCGTCTGACCGGAACCATCCTGTCCCTGACGAATCCCCCTGGAACAGACCTGCTCTGGGCGGTGGGCCACCAGAACCTCCTGCTTCGGAGCGAGGACGCCGGCCGCACCTGGGTGGAGGTTCCCTTTTCGGTTCGCGATTCCGAGCCGGTTCCTCCGACATTCTCCTTCAATGGAGTCTTCTTCCTGGATTCCAATCATGGGTGGATCGCCGCGGACTACGGAACGCTGCTCCTGACGACGGACGGGGGCAAAACCTGGCAGCGGTCGAAGACCGCGGTAGGCGATCCGGGTTTCAAGATGTACGACGTCTACTTCACCTCGACCAGGGAGGGTTGGGCGTCGGGCAGCTCCGGCCTCTTCCGATCTTCTGACGGGGGCCTCACCTGGGAGGGATACAGATACCAATCTGACATCGGGAGCGAGCTCCACTTCATCGATTCGCAACATGGCTGGATCTTTGGCGGAACCAGACTTGCCCGGACGATCAATGGTGGCAGGGATTGGTCCATCAGGGCGGCACCCATCTCCCCTCAGGAAGGAGTGGCGGACCTCTTTTTCCTGAATGCACGCCTCGGCTGGATCCTCGGAAACAGAGGAAGTGTCTTTGCCACCGGGAATGGAGGAGAGAGTTGGACACAACGCACGGGACCCTCGGCAAGCGACTCCTTTTTAGAATTTGCCTTTGCGGACAGCGAGCTCGGCTGGCTGTTCGGTTATGGAAGCCCGCTCACGACCAGAGATGGTGGCCGCACCTGGGCTCGTGACCCAGATCTTAAAGAGGTCACCGCAAGTCTTGCGCTATTCGACGATCAACGACGCGGATGGATCGGCGGCACCAAGGTGTTCCGCACAACGGACGGTGGCCTCACGTGGGAAAGGAGCTTCCGCTCTTCCCAGGCTCCCTCCGCCATGGCATGGCCTGACGGGCGGCGGGCCTTCGCCGTGGATACTGCCGGCAACATCCTTCGGACTGCCAATTCCGGCCGATCGTGGGATACCGTCCATGTGGCCCCGGCCCGCCTGGAGGACATCCATTTCATCAACAGCACCACCGGCTGGGCTGTCGGCTCTCAAGGGCTCGTCCTGAAGACGACCGATGGCGGCGACGTGTGGACACCCCAATCCATCGACCCCAGGTCCGCGTTGTCCGACGTTCACTTCATAGATGAACAACATGGCTGGACGGTCGCGCATGATTTGCTTTTTCATACGAAGAATGGGGAAGCCTGGGAGCCAATTAAGCCCCAGCCTTCGGGCTTGATCTTGAGGGAGATCAAGTTCTCGGATTCTCAAAAAGGATGGGGATGGGGTTCTGCGCCGAGCGGTGGCGACCTTGGCTTTGAACCAGTAATTGCCGTCACGAACGACGGTGGTCGGACGTGGGACAGCACCCCCCTGCCTTCTCCACTGAGCTCCGGGGTCCGCAACTGCCGCTTGATCGACTCGGCCAAGGCTTTTTGTTGGACCGATGATGCCCTTCGTTTTACTTCCGATCGGGGAGCTAACTGGTCCCCCCTCCCCTATCCGACCGCTTCCGGTCAGCTTCGGGGGCTTCACTTCCTGCCGGATGCGCAAACGGGCTGGGCCTCTGACCCGGATTCTCAGATCTATAAAACGACGAACTCGGGAGCCTCCTGGGTTCGGCAGGAGAAGCTGCCGGTTTCTCTCGGGAGGATCCACTTCGCCAGTGCGACCACGGGCAGCGCTCTTGCCGGCGACGGGTCGATCTTCATGACCTATGACGGCGGCAGGACGTGGAAGAACAGTCGGCGGCACAGGATCTATCCCGCTCCCTGGTATTACTTGAGCCTTGTTCTGCTATTCGGCTTCACCTGGATGGCGCTTCGCCGCCGGCAACCCTCGACCGAACGACTTTCGATCGCCGATGTTCTCGCCTCCGACAGCCCGGTGGATGCGAGCCAGCGCGACGCTTTGAATCTGGATCCCCTGGCCCAAGCCCTGTCCCGCTTCCTTCGCAATGAGAACACCCAGCCACCTCTGACCATTGCCGTCACCGGGGAATGGGGGACCGGCAAGAGCTCACTCATGAACCTGCTCCGCGACGACCTGCGGCGGCATGGCTTTCATCCTGTTTCGTTCAATGCATGGCACCACCAGAAGGAGGAGCATCTCCTCGCAGCCCTCCTGGAGAACATCCGGCGACAGGCCATTCCAGCACCATGGTCTCGCGGAGGCATCGCATTCCGCCTGCGACTGCTCTGGATTCGGGGCAAGCGGTTCTGGCTGCTGGCCTTTCTGATCCTGTTCGCCATTGCTGTCTACACGGGCCTCTTTCTCGCCGACCCGTCTTCGCCTTCGGCTCGCCTGGAAGAGGTCAAGCAAGCCGCAGGCTGGCTCGCGTCCTGGTTTAAGGGCAAACAGGTCGACGGGACGGATTCGGTTGCCCCCGGGATCGCCTGGCTGCTCGGCCTCGGCGCGGTCGCCGAAACGCTGCGGCGGGGGCTGCGAGCCTTCGACATTCGGCCGGCTCAGCTCCTGGCCTCGGCGTCCGGCTCCCTGAAGCTGTCTGCCCTGGAGGGGCAACTGGGCTTCCGGGAACAGTTCAGCCGCGAGTTCAGGGACGTGACACGGGCTCTCGAACCTCGCTCCATGGTCATCCTCATCGACGATCTCGACCGCTGTCGGCCGGAGAACGTCTCGGAGATCCTGGAGGCAGTGAATTTCCTGGTTTCTTCCGGCGAGTGTGTCATCGTCATGGGGCTCGACATCGACCGGGTCGAGCGCGCAATCGGCCTCGCCTTCCGAGATGTCGCGACGGAGATGCTGGACCGGTCCTCGGCTCCCCGCGCCAGCCACATCGTGATCCCTGGCGACCGGACGGAGACCGGAGCCTCCGGAGGAAATCCGGAAGACGAAGAGCTCAAGCTGCGCCGGCAGCGGTTCGCGCGCCAGTACCTGGAGAAGCTGATCAACATCGAGGTGCCGGTCCCGCGGCCCAATGCCGAGGAATTCGCTGGGCTCTTCGACGTGCTGGGCAGGGACGGATGGAAGCCGACCCCTGTCGCCGGCTTCATCCTCAAAGCCGCGGGAGTGGTCAGGCGCTGGAGCCTTGCGCTGCTGGTCCTGGCTCTCCTCGGCGCTGGCTTCTGGGTCGGCTTTGGGATACAAAGGCCGGCTGAATCCAGGCAGGTGGCGGAAGTTGGCGGCCCCTCTCCTGGTCCCGCTCCGGCCCCAGCCCCCTCGTCGCTCCCTGGCAAGCTCGCGCCCCCTCAGCCGTCTCCGCCGCCGAATGCCTCCCCAGGAGCAGGAGGCCCCCGTCTCTACGAGGCAACGCCAGGGAGTAGATCTCCTGCATTTCTGGCCTTGCCGCTTGGGTTCCTGGCTCTCCTGCTGGTCTGGAGAGCGATCCAGGCCCAGGAGGATATCGTCCGGGACTCTCCACAGTTCGTCGGTGCCCTCCGCACCTGGACCCCCTTCCTGTTCTCCAAGCGGAACAATCCGCGCTCGGCCAAGAGGTTCCTGAACCGCGTCCGCTATTACGCCATGTTCCAGAGGCCCTACGTCCCTCCCGTGACCCCTTTGCACCAACTGCTGATCCGGCTCAAGCTCCTGCGCGCCAGGGACATGCTCAATCCGGCCGTCCCAATCCCTGAGGAGGTCCTTGTCGCGCTGAGCGCCATCCAGCACTGCGAACGGGAATGGCTTTCCGACGGGAATCTCTATACCGACTTTGGAGGGTACCTGAGGCAGGAAGGCGCACCCGAATCCCTTCTGGAGCACCTGGAGGAGTTTCAGCGCTGGGGCTCCCTGGAGCGCTACCGGGAGAGCTTCGCCCGGGTCTCGACGGGGATTCGCGTCACCTGAGGCTGCCAGTCTCAGCCGTTCCTCAAGGCTCGGGCCGGGCTTTTTTCTTGATTTCCCCTTGAATACTTGCAATTCCTGGGCATCTTGCTTCACTCTTAGCAGTGGGAACAGACAGTCTGGGGGTCGGGATGAAGGGATGGGGCCTGCCCTGGCTTCTTCTGGGGCTCGCCGGAAACGTCATTGGTCCAGGTGCGGATCTTCCATTCCGCATCCAAGCGAATGCTCCGCTCACCCGCGCCCTCAGCTCCGGCGAAGTCCACGTCTATCGCCTGACCCTGGATTCCGGGGACTACGCCCGGGTGGAGGTCGCCCAGGAGGGGCTCGACGTGGCCGCCGCCCTGCGCGGGCCGTCCGGGGCCGAGTTGGTCAAGGTGGACTCCCCCACCGGCAGCTTCTCCACGGAAAGCGTCTCCCTGATCGCCGAAGAGAAGGGGGATTACTCCATCGAGGTCCGGACGGTCTACCCCGGCGACACCGGGCAGTACCGCCTGAGCCTCGCGGCGCTCCACCGGGCCGACCGCGACGACCGGCTCCGGGTCGAGGCCGAGCAGGCGGACCTGAAGGCAGGCCTTCGCGCCCGGCGAGGCGATCCGGAATCGATCGAGGTCGCCAGGATCGCCATCGAACGCTGGCGCACCCTCGGGGACCGGCTGCATGAAGCCCGCGCGCTTACCGGCCTCGGGAAGGTCCTCGCCGCGGCCCGTCAGTGGGAGGAGTCCCTCGCCGCCTGCGAGCAGGCCCTATCCCTTCAGCGCGAGCTGAACGACCGGGAGGGGATGGCCGATACCCTCGGCACAATGGGACGGACTCTTCGCCTGGTCGGCGACGACCGGCGCGCGCTCGGCGCCCTGGAGGAGTCGCTCACCCTCTGGCAGGAGCTCGGCAGGCCGGACCTTGCTGCCACGGCTCTCCTGACCATCGGGCACGTGCACCAGAGCTTCGGGGATGCCGGCGCTGCCCTCGCCGCGTACGAGCGGGGCCTGGAGCTCAGCCGGAAGGCGGGCGACCGGCCGCAGCAGTCCATGGCCCTCAACTCCGTCGGCCAGATGCGCTTCCTGCTGGGCCGGCCTCTCCAGGCGCTCGACGACCTGCGGGGAGCTCTCGACCTGGCCCGCTCCACCGGCCGGCGCAAGACCGAGGCGCAGGTCCTTTCGAACCTCGGCACCCTCTACAACAACCTGGGCATGCCTCACGATGCGCTGGAGCACTTCGCGGGCGCCCGGGAGATCCTGCGCGCCTTGAACGATACGGAGTCGGAGGCCATCGCGATCAACAACCTGGGGATGCTCCTCTTCCAGCTCGGCGCCTACGACGAGGCCCGCGAGCTGCTGGGGCAGGCGCTGCCGCTGCAACACGATCCCCGCCGCCAGGCCATGACCCTGGTCGGCCTGAGCCGCATCGCCGAGGAGCTGGGAGAGACCGGGGAGGCCGCCACGCAGATCGACAGGGCGCTGAAGCTCCAGCGCGAAGCCAAGGACCGCGCCGGAGAGGCGGAGTCGCTCCGGGCTCAAGGCCTCCTCCTCCTGGAGCTGGGCGATCCGGCACAGGCCGAGGCGAGGCTGCGGGAGTCCCTCGCCCTCTACGAGGAACTCGGCAGCAAGAGCGGCGCTTCCACCGCGCGCCGGGGCCTGGCCCGCGCCTGCGCGGTCCAGGGGAAGCTCGACGCCGCGCGCGATGCCTACGAGAAGTCCAACAGGGAGGCCGAGTCCCTCGGCGACATCGGCGCCCAGGTGCTCATCCTCGCGGATCAGGGACGCCTGGAGCACGAGGCCGGGAACCTGCCGGCCGCCCGCGAGCGCCTGGAGGCCGCCCTCGTGCTGATGGAGTCCTTCCGGTCCGAGGTCAGCGGCGACCGCTTGCGCGCCATGCACTTCGCGACCGTCCGCGAGACGTATGAGAGGTACGCCGACGTCCTCATGCAACTCCACCAGACCGCGCCGGGCTCCGGCCTGGACGCCAAGGCCTTCGCCATCGCGGAGCAGTCCCGTGCCCGGGGGCTCCTGGACGTCCTCGCCCGCGCCCGGGTCGATACCCGCGACGGCGACCCCAAGGTGCTGGAACGGGAGCTGCGGCTGCGCCAGGAGCTGAACGCCAAGGCGGCGCTCCGGCTCTCGCTGGCTGACGACGAAGCCTCCAGGGCCCGGAGCGAGGCGCTGCGGGAGGAGATCGACGCGCTGACCGCCGAGCATCAGATCGTCGACGCCCTCCTGGCGGACGGCAGCCGGCACGAGAGCCTGAAGAAGAAGCCCTCGCTTTCGGTCCGCGAGATCCAGGGCCTGCTGGACGACCAGACCGTGCTGATCGAGTACTTGCTGGCGGACCCCCGCAGCTACATGTGGGTGGTCAGCTCGACGTCCCTGCAGGCCTTCACCCTCCCCGGCCGGAAGGAGATCGGGCCGCTGGCCCGGAGGCTCCACGAGCGCCTGCAGAACCCGAGCGACAGGGACGTCGCCGGTCAGAAGGCCGACCTGCGCCTCCTCTCGCAACAGGTGCTGGGCCCCGCCCTCGAAGCCATCGCCGGCCGGCGCCTGGTGATCGTGCCCGACGGGGCGCTTCACTACATCCCCTTCGCCGCGCTGCCGGTCCCACGCCCCGAGGGGAGCGTGTCGCTCGTCGAGGAGCACGAGATCGTCCTCCTCCCCTCGGTCGCCGTGCTGAAGGAGATCCGCCAGGCGGACGCGAACCGGGCACCGCGGCCCCCTTCCCTCGCGATCCTGGCCGACCCCGTCTACAACAACGATCCCTCCAGGGGCGTGCGTCCCCGGCTGGTCGCATCGCGGGATTCCGGGCTGGCAGACCTGCCCTGGAGCCGCAGGGAGGCCGAGGGGATCAAGGCCGAGGCGCAGGGGAGGGAGGTTCTGGTCGCGCTCGGCGCCGAGGCCACCAAGGACCTGGTCACGTCGGGCCGGCTGGACCGCTTCAGCGCCCTCCACTTCGCCACGCACGGCATCCTCGACAGCGAGTACCCGCAACTGTCCGGGCTCGCGCTCTCCCAGCTCGACGGAAAGGGTCAGGCCGTCAATGGCTTCCTCAGCCTCCAGGACCTCTACTCGCTGCGGCTGCAGTCCGACCTCGTCGTCCTCAGCGGCTGCAAGACCGGCCTCGGCCGCGAGCTGCGGGGCGAGGGGCTGGTCGGACTGACGAACGGCTTCTTCCATGCCGGGGCTTCCCAGGTGGTGGCGAGCCTGTGGCCCGTCCGCGACCGCGCCGCCGCCGAGATCATGCAGCGCTTCTACCGGTCGATGCTCCGCGACGGCCTGCGCCCCGCGGCCGCCCTGCGCGCCGCCCAGATCGAGATGATGAATCAGAGGGTCTGGCGCGATCCGTACTTCTGGGCGGCCTTCGTTGCCCAGGGCGACTGGACCGCCGGCTTCTGACAGCAGACCCCTCCCGCACGCACATTCGCTCCATCGCTGTCGGCTGACACGGCTGACACGGCTGACACGCCGGGCACCCGCTGACACCCTCGGCAGGCCTCCGGGGCATCTTCTCTCAAATCATTGATTCTGAATTGTTTACGGGTATGAGGCCCGGGTACGTCCATTGCCTTCTGGGATTGCCATTACCAAGGAGGGCAACGGAAATGAAAAAACTGCACTTCACCCTGATCCTTCTCTCAGTGCTCTGGAACCTGATCCCGACCGACAGTCCCTTCCGTCCCCTCTTCGACCGGTTCCAAGGGGACTCGGGCTCCGGGGGCGCCACGACTCAGGCGGACCCCGAGACTGATCCCATCATGATCAACATGCCGCCCCCGCGGTAGCCGGACTCTTTCTCTGCCCCCGCCCGGCATGCTTCCGGGCGGGGGCGCCAAGCCTCCCACCAGGTCTCTCGCCAGGTCTCTCGCCAAGCCGCCCACCAAGCCGTCCCCCTTCCTATAAACTCTGGGGACTGTGAGCTTTGACGAAGACGAGATCCTCTCGACGGTCTGGGAGGGAATGGGCGACCGCCGGCCCCGGCGCCGGAACGAGCGCGACGGCTCCCTTCTGGCGCTGACCATCCTCTGCCATCCCGACGTCCGCCGCGTGGGCGAGCGCGCCCTGCTGAGAGAGCTTTCGGCCGGACACGCCGTGCCCCTCTCCCGGCTGCAGCCGGAGCTCTCGCCTCCCGGAGAGACCCTCGGACGGCCGCTGGCCGACCGCCGCATGAGCCGCACTCCGCTTTGGATAGCTCCCGCCGGAGACCTGGAGACCGTCCGCCTCGATGCCCGCGAATGCCCGACCCCGGTGTTCGCCGACGGCCTGACGGTCGAGGGCATGCAGACCCTGACCCAGGAGGCGCTCTCCCGGGGGGTCGTGCTGGAGCTGTCCAGCCGCTCGGTGCTGCTGCTCCACCGGCTCCAGCCCAGCCTGCACCGGCCCGGGGAGCGCGGGGATCCGCTCGGCCTGGTCGGCCAGAGCGACGCCGTGGCCCGGGTGCGCCAGAGGATCCTCCAGGTGGCCGACCTGGACCTCCCGGTGCTGCTCCGCGGGGAGACCGGCACCGGCAAGGAGCTCGCGGCCAGCGCGATCCACCTGGCCAGCCGGCGCCGGAGCGGCCCGTTCGTCTCGGTGAACATGGGAGCGGTCCCGCCCTCGCTCGCCTCCTCGGAGCTCTTCGGCGCGGTCAAGGGGAGCTTCACGGGCGCGGTCCGGGACCAGGCCGGGTACTTTCAGCGCGCGCATGGCGGCTCGCTCTTCCTGGATGAGGTCGGCGAGACGCCCGCCGAGGTCCAGCCCCTGCTCCTGCGCGCCCTGGAGAGCGGAGAGATCCAGCGCGTGGGCGGCAGCGCCCCGGTCCAGGTGGATGTGCGGCTCATCGCCGCCACCGACGCGAACCTGGAGTCCGCCGTGGAGCAGGGGCGGTTCCGGGCTCCCCTCCTCCACCGCCTTTCGGGTTACGAGATCGTCCTGCCTCCCCTGCGCGAGCGCCGCGACGACTTCGGCCGCCTGCTCTTCCACTTCCTGCGCGCCGAGCTGAGGGTGCTGCACGAGGAGGAGAAGCTCCTGCTGATCCGGGAGACCGAGGAGCCCTGGCTGTCCGCGTCGGTGGTCGCCCGCCTGGCGCGGCACCCCTGGCCCGGCAACCTGCGCCAGCTCCGCAACGTGGCGCGCGAGCTGGTCGTGGGCAGCCGCGGCTTCCCGAAAGCGCAGATCGGCTCCCAGATCGAGCGCCTGCTCCAGGAGGTGACGGAGTCTCCCCTGCCGTCCTCCCGGCCGCCTACCCCGCTGCCGATCGACCCGGCCCGGATGGACACTCCCATCCCTTCTCACCGTTCCGGAGGCTTCGGCGGAAGCTACCGTTCCCCTGCGGATGTTTCCCACGAGGAGATCCTGGCCGCTCTGCGCGCCAACCGCTGGGAGATCAAGCCCACGGCCGCCCAGCTCGGCGTGGCGCGGCCGTCCCTCTACCTGATGATGGAAAAGCTCCCCGGCCTGAGGAAGGCCGTCGAGCTCAGCCGTGCCGAGATCCTGGAAGCCCGCGAAACCTGCAACGGCAACCTGGAGGCCATGGTGGACCACCTGGAGGTCTCGAAGCCGGCGCTCCTGCAGAGGATGAGGCGGCTGGGGTTGGCCTAAGCCCTGCCTAAGCTCTCACCTGACCGCGAGCAGCTCGTCCGCCGACGCCTGGGTCATCGGGTAGCCCAGGAGGTGGCCCTGGACCGCGTCGCAGCGCAGGTCGCGCAGCCGGTCGCGCTGGCCGGGTCTCTCCACCCCTTCGGCGATGGCGCTCATGCCGAGGCTGTGGGCGAGCAGGACGATCGTGCTGGTGATCTCCGGGCTGCCGTCCGCCTCCTCCAGCTTGGACACGAAGGAGCGGTCGATCTTCAGGGTCTCGATCGGGAAGCGGTGGAGATAGCCGAAGGACGAGTGGCCCGTTCCGAAGTCGTCGAGCCAGATCCCGATCCCCAGGTCCCGGAGGTGCTGGAGCTGGTCCGCCGCCGACTCCGCGTTCTCCACGATCGCGCTCTCGGTGATCTCCAGCTTGAGCCTGCGCGGGGAAAGCCGGGTCTCGCGCAGGACCTCGGCCACCCGATCGGGAAAGTCTCCCTCGGCGAGCTGCCGGCCCGAGACGTTGACGCTCACCACCAGAGGCACCTCCGGGGAGCGCTCGGTCCAGGTCTGCATCTGGCGGCAGGCCTGGCGGAGGATCTCGCCGCCGAGCGGGAGGATCATGCCGGTCTCCTCCGCCACCGGGATGAACTCCGCGGGGAGGAGCAGCCCGCGCTCCGGGTGGCGCCAGCGGGCCAGCGCCTCGAACCCGAGGATGACGCCGCTCGCCAGCGACAGGATCGGCTGGTAGTGGAGCTCGAACTGGCCGCGCTCAACGGCCCGGCGCAGGTCGCTCTCCACCTGCAGGCGCGCCGTGACCCGGGCGCGCATGGCGTCGTCGAAGACCTCGGCGCGCGCCCCTCCCAGGCTCTTGGCGCGGTACATGGCGGTCTCGGCGTCCTGGAGCACGTTCTCCGGCATCGTGTAGCCGGTGGCGCTCATGGCGATCCCCACGCTGACCGAGCTGAAGACCTCCCGGGTATCCGACCCCAAGCCATCCGACCCCAAGCCATCCAAATCAAAAGGAGCCGCCATGACCTCGTGGATGCGCAGCGAAACCCGGCTCGCGTCGCTGACGTGGCGGATGTCCTCGATCAGGATCGCGAACTCGTCCCCTCCGGTCCGCGCCAATGTGTCCTCCGGGCGGATGCAGGTCACCAGGCGTTGCGCGACCTGGGACAGCAGGCGGTCGCCGGCCGGATGCCCGAGGCTGTCGTTGACGAACTTGAAGCGGTCCAGGTCGAAGAACAGGACGGCGAAGAAGAGCTCCGGATGGCGCCGGGCGCGCACCAGCGCCGAGGCGAGCCGGTCCAGGAGCAGGACCCGGTTCGGCAACCCGGTCAGGCCGTCGTAGACCTTGCGACCGGTGGTATCGGTCTGGGAGCCGGCGATGCGGCAGGCCTGCCCGTCCTCGCCCCGGACCGCCATGCCGCGGGTCAGCATCCAGCGGAAGCTGCCGTCCCTGTGGAGCAGCCGGTGCTCGCACTCGAAGTGGGGCGTCAGGCCTTCGAGGTGGGCATCGAGATCGGACCGCAGACGCTCCAGGTCCTCGGGATGGACACGGCTGAGCCAGTCCACGGGCTGGTCGGAGACCTCGCCGTCGGCGAGCCCGAGCATGGCCTTCCAGCGCGGGGAGAAGTAGATGGCGCCGGTTCTGAGGTTCCAGTCCCAGAGGCCGTCGTTGGCTCCGCGGGCGGCGAGCGAGTAGCGCTCCTCGCTCTCGCGCAGAGCCTCCAGGGTGCGCGCCCGCTCCAGGGCGTAGCGGATCGAGCGCTCGAGCAGCGGCGCGTCCAGCTTCGTCTTGGACAGGTAGTCGGCCGCGCCGAACCGCATAGCCTCGAGGTCCACGTCGCGGTCGCCCAGCCCGGTGAGCATGATGATCGGGGCGCGGCAGCCGCCCTCGACCGCTTCGCGCAGCAGTTCCAGGCCATTGCGCTCGCCGAGGTGGAAGTCGAGCAGGTAGACGTCGTGGGAGCGCCCTCCGATTGCTTGCAGCGCCTCGTCGTAGCGGGAGATCCAGTCCAGCCGGAAGCGCTCCCGGCCGATCTCCGACAGCAGCGCCGCGGTGAGGACGTGGTCGTCCTCGTCGTCGTCGATCAGCAGGACCCGCACCGGCTCGGCCGGCATCAGCCCTCTCCGTCCGGGCCGGGCAGCTCGACGATCTCCAGCCAGTAGCGGCCCAGGCTCTTCATCAGGTCGACCAGCGAGTTGAAGGTCACCGGCTTGGTGACGAACGAGTTGGCCCCCAGGTCATAACTGCGGAAGACGTCTTCCTCCGCCTTCGAGGTGGTCAGCACCACGACCGGGATCTGGCGCAGCGAGGGATCGGCCTTGATCTCGCGCAACGCCTCTCTCCCGTCCTTCCGCGGCATGTTCAGGTCGAGCAGGATCAGACCCGGGCGCGGGGCCAGGCTCTCGTCCGCATACCTGCCCTTGTGATGGAGGTAGTCCATCAGCTCCTCGCCGTCCTCCACGAACCGGAAGTCGTTGACCAGCCGTCCCTCGGCCACGGCATCCGCGACGAGCATCCGGTCGTCGGGGTCGTCCTCGGCCAGCAGGATCGTGATCGATTTTCTGCCCGTCTTCATGCTTCGTCTCCTTCCGGTTGCTCCAAGGGCAGCGTCACGTCGAAGCGCGCTCCCTGTCCTGGCGCGCTTGCCGCCGTGATGCTCCCGCCGTGGCGCTCCGCGATCTTCTGGCAGATGGCCAGGCCGATCCCCGTGCCCTCGTACGCGCTCTGGCCGTGCAGGCGCTGGAAGGGCTTGAACAGGCGGTCGAGGTACTTCTCGTCGAAGCCGATGCCGTTGTCGCGGACCTCGATCCGGCACAGGATGCCGTCGATGCGGGTCCCCTCGACCTGAATGACCGGCGGTTCTCCGGGGCGCTGGAACTTGAGGGCGTTGCTGAGGAGGTTCTGGAGGAGCTGCCGCATCTGGAGCGGATCGGCTTCGATCGTGGGCAGCTCCCCCACCTCGACGCGGGCTCCGCTCTTCTCGATGCGCAGCTCCAGGTCGGAGAGGACCTCCTGCGTCACGACCTTGAGGGAGACGGGGGCGAACGGCTGCGCCCTCGTGGTCACCCGCGAGTAGGCGAGAAGGTCGTGGATCAGGGTCTGCATCCGGCTGGCGGCCTTCTGCATCCGCTCCAGGTAGTCGCTCCCCTTCTCGTCCAGCGAGTCGCCGCAGCGGCCCTTCAGCCGGTCGCCGAAGGCGGTGATCTTGCGCAGCGGCTCTTGCAGGTCGTGCGAGGCCACGGAGGCGAAGTCCTCCAGCTCGCGGTTGCTGCGCTTCAGCTCCTGGTTGACGCGCTCGACCTCGCGGGTCCTCTCGACCAGGCTGGCGTCGCGGCGCTGGATCTGCTCGAGCATCTCGTTGAAAGCGCCGACCAGGAGACCGAGCTCGTCGTCGCTGTGCCTGGCAGCCCGCACCGAGAAGTCCTTGCGCTCGGACACGGCGTGGGCGGTCTGCACCAGTTGCAGGATGGGCTCCGAGATGAGGCGCTGGAGCTTCGAGGAGATCAGGAGCGCAACCAGCGAGGAGGCGAGCAGCACGGCGCCTCCGATCCCCATGTAGCGGGCGAGCCGCTCGCGGATCTCGCTCAGGTCGGACTGGAGCAGCACCGTGCCGATCTCCTCGTCGTCCAGCACGACCGGGGTGGCGAGCAGCAGCCGGTCGCCTTTGAACCAGTGCCCGCTCGACGCGGGCGGCCGCGGGAAGTCGATCTTCTTGCCTCCGCGCGCGTAGCTGGCCAGGCGCTCGCCCTGCGCCGTGTAGATGCAGGCCCAGAGCACGTTGCGCTCGGCTGCCAGCGCGGCGAGGGTCTCGCCCGCTCTCGCCGAATCATTGAAGACGATGGGCGCCGAGCTGTTCGAGCCGATGATCTCGGCCAGCGTCGAGATGTCGGCCAACAGCAGCCGGCGGAAGCTCACCAGGTCGTGGAGCACGAAGGCGCAGCAGGCCAGGAGCAGCGAAGCGGAGCTGGTCGCCATGATGATTGCGGTCAGCTTGCGGCGGATGGAGAGGTTGTGGAAGGCCATCCCTCAAGGTCCCTCTTCCGCGAGCTCCAGCAGGCGGGAGCTGAGCCTGAGACCGGCGCGGCCGGCGGTCTCGCGGTCGATCAGGAAGCGCACGCGGCTGCTCCGCACCACGAAGCTGATGATCCCTCCGGCGCGCGTGAAGCCCTCCTCCTCTCCGACCGTCAGCACGGGGCGTTCGCCGACCGCGGCGAGGATCTGGTCGAAGCGCGGGCTCTCCGAGGCGCCGACGAAGAGGATGTGGCATTTGTCGAGACCGGCGAGCTGCGACAGGCGGCGCACCGTCACCGGCCTCCCCGCCACCGTCTTGCCCGCGACCGTCCGCTCGAGCTCATTGCCGAAGGAGCCTTCGGCGAGGACGCAGAAGGCCAGGGGCTCGCCGGGGCTCCGGAAGGTGCCCTCCGGCCACTCGACGAACTTCGCGAAGTTGTAGAGGAACGCGGCCTTGACTGCATGCTCGCTGGTGCCCGCCCCCTGGGCGATCGATGCCGCGGGCAAGCCGGCCAGCAGCAGGAACACGGCGAAGCGGCGGCGCGTGCCGCCTAGAAGCGCCATGTCAGCTTCCCGTAGACACCGCGCTCGATTGCCGTCGGGTGGGTCGGGATGATCTCGGGAGCGAATTCCACGCGGGAGTCGTCGAGCAGGTTCTGTCCCGCGACCGAGAGCTCCAGGGCGGGGCTCGGCCTCCATCCCAGGCGCAGGTCGAGGCTGGTGTAGCTGTCGATGCCGAGCCCCGGCAGCTCGTCCACCCAGCGCGCTGTCAAATCGAGCTCTACCCCGCGCGGAAGATCGATGGCCGAGCGGAAGGAGACCTGGTGCTGCGGGCTCTCCCCCTCGCCGGTCAGCGGCCCCCCTTCCACGCCGGTCCTGCGGTCGCGGACCTGGATGTCGAGGAAGCTGTAGGCGGCTGTCCAGCGCCAGCGCTGCGTCGCCCGCCAGTCGGCCACCAGCTCGGCTCCCCAGGTCTCCCCCTCGAGATCGTTGCTGAGGACGAGGGGGACCACGAGGTGCGGAAAGGGAGCGGTTTCGAGGAAGGGCTCCCCCACCCGGCTCCCCCGCAGCCGGTCGTAGTCGTTGTAGAACGCCGCCAGATCGAGCAGCAGGCCCGGCGCCAGGCCCAGCCGGTAGCCTGTCTCCCAGGCGACGAGCTCCTCGGAGCCGAAGTCCCGGTCGCCGAACGAGGTCACGACCGCGGGGGGCGCCCCGGGGAACAGCTCGCCCGGACCGAGAAACAGGCTGTCCAGGCGGAGGTCGTTCTCGGCTCGGGACGGGGTGCGGACCGCCCGCGACACGGCTGCCCAGAGGGTGTGGTGCCGGCGCGGGATCCACACCGCCCGCACGTTGGGCTGGACCTCCAATCCGCTGTAGTCGTTGTCCTCGATCTTCGAGCCGAGGGTCAGCCACAGCGCGTCGGGACGCAGCATGATCTCATCCTGCAGAAACGCGCTGACGAGGCCGTCCGTCCTCCGCGCCGGATCGATGGCGAGGCTCTCGCTGCCGCGGATGTCGTCTTCGGTGCGGCGGTAGCCGAGGCCCCAGACCACCCGCTGGCGCGCCGTGGGGGCGAAGCCGTGCTGGAGCTCGGCGTCGAGGGTGTCGCGGTCCTCCTCGACGAGCAGCGCCGACCGCTCTGTGCGGTCGTAGTAGAGCTGCAGGGACAGCTCTGCGGTGTCCGAAAACGTACGCTGCCAGCGGCCGAGGAGGTGCCCCCCCGACACCTTCATCTCATCGTCGAAGGTCTGGGGGATGGGTGAGGTGAGGGACTGGAAGGTGAAAGACTCCCCGATATTGCCGTCGTAAAGCCCTCCCTGGAATGAGAGGCCGGCGCCGCCGGAAAGCATCGAGTCGATCCGGAAGCCGCCCCGGCCCACGGACCAGTCGTCCGCTCCCGCCCCGCCGGAGAGCCGCTCGCCGCTCCCGCGCTCCAGGAACTTCCCATAGACCCGGTATGCCGTGGCCCCGCTCACAGCGCCCAGCGCGCCGCCATAGCGCAGGCCGGCGAACGCCCGCTCCTCGGAGCCGCCGCCCGCGATGAGCAGTCCACCCTGGGTATCGCCGGCCGGCCGGGTGATGATGTTGATGACCCCGTTGACCGCGTTCGCCCCCCACAGGGTCGCGCCGGGGCCGCGGATGACCTCGATGCGCTCGACGTCCTCCAGGAGGGTGTCCTGCACGTCCCAGAAGACTCCCGAGAAAAGCGGCGTGTAGACGCTGCGGCCGTCGATCAGGACCAGCAGCTTGTTCGCGAACCGGCCGTTGAAGCCGCGGGAGGTGATCGCCCACTTGTTCGAGTCGATGCGGGCGACCTCCAGCCCGGGGACCAGGCGGAGCGCCTCGGGGATGCTGGTCGCGCCCGACCGGCGCAGGTCTTCATCGGTGAGGACGAACACGGCCGCCGCCGCCCCGGAGATCGGCTCGGAGCGCTTCGAGACCGAGGTCACCGCAACGTCCATCAGCTCCTCGAGGCTCATCTCCGCCAGGTCCGCCGGCTGCTCGGCGGACGCACCCGTGGCGGTCGCGGGGACCGCCGGGATGCCAAGGAGCACCAGCAGCGCGAGCCTGCTCCACCTGGAGGCCATCGTTCCTCCTCCCCGAGAGTACTGATACTGGTTACAGGGACAATCTTAGCCTGCGGCGTGCCGGGAAGCCAGAGGCTAGCGGCCGAGCAGGGCCAGCCAGCCGGTCAGGGCGTCCCGCAGCTCGGCCAGGGAGACCTGCTGAGGAGGTGCCTCCTCGTCCCACTCGGACACGATCGTGGCGCCGTCCGGCCCCAGCTCCAGCGTGTGGGCGTTGCCGGTCTCCTCCCAGCGCTCGATCTCGCCCGCGTCGATCCGCTCCAGGAGGTCGAGGAGGCGCTGGGCGCTCGTCGCGCTCCCCTGGATATCCGACTCCAGGTAGCGGGTGAGGAGGTCGTTTCGACCCGTGCTCATCAGTCCGCCTTGTAGATCGGGTAGGCGGTGTTGATGCTGCCGCCGTCCGTGGTGTAGCCCTCGATGGTGAAGCCTTCGCCCGATGGGCCGCGGAACCTGTTACCTTCGACCTCCTCCCGCTCTTTCCAGGCATAGAGGATCGCCGCCAGGACCTCCTCGCGGTCCATCCTGTCCGGGTAGAAGGTCGACTGCTTCTTCAGCCAGCGGCCCGTGCGGCTGAGGATCTCCACGTCTGCCGTGTAGACCCCGATGTAGTTCGGACCGTCCCGAAGCTGAGTCATCCGGGCTCTGGAGGGATCCTTTCCCTCAGGCCGGAAATGGAAGCCGACCGGCTTGCCGCGGCGGTTGGTCCCGCCTTCGAAGATGTGCTCCAGGTTGACGGCCGGGTCCGTGTCGCTCCACCCTCTTTCCGTGGCGGAAGGGAAGCCGGGCGGCGGAGCGCCCTGAGAAGCGGGGCGGGGAGCCTCGGATGCGGTCGCCGGCCGCTCCTGCGCAGGGTCCTGGTAATCCGACAGCAGGTAGACAGCGACCGCCAACACCAGAGCGAGAGCGGTGACCGCGGTGGTTTTCATGGGGTGAAGCCTACCGCAACTGGCTCTCCATCTCGTCGGGATGGCTCGCCCGCACCCTCGCCTCCTCGGGGTCGATGATCCCCTGGAGCGCGAGCTGCCCCAGCGACTCCTCCATGGAGATCATCCCGTGGCGCCTGCCGAGGGAGATCTCGTTGTAGAGCTTCTGGAGGTTGTCGCTGCGGATGTGGTGGCGCACAGGGTAGGTGGCCATCAGCAGCTCGATCGCGGGGATGCGCCCGCGGCCGTCGGCCCGGGGCACGAGCTGCTGCACCACGATGGCATGGAGCGAGAGCGCGAGTTGGTGGCGGATCTGCGCCTGCTGCGCCGGAGGGAAGACGTCCACGATCCGGTGCACCGCCTGGGCGGCGTCGTTGGTGTGCAGGGTCGAGAGCACCAGGTGGCCGGTCTCGGCCGCGGTCAGGGCCGTCGCGACCGTCTCCAGGTCGCGCATCTCCCCCACCAGGATGACGTCCGGGTCCTGGCGCAGGGAGGCGCGCAGGGCCTCGTGGAAGGAGCGGGCGTCCCGCCCCACCTCGATGTGCTCGACGACCGACTTGACCGAGCGGTGCTCGTACTCGACCGGATCCTCTATGGTGATGATGTGGGCCGTGCGGTTGCGGTTGATCTCGGCGACCAGGGCGGCGAGGGTCGTGGTCTTCCCCGAGCCGGTGGGGCCGCAGAGAAGGACGAGGCCGCGGCTCGGCCGGATCAGCTCGGCAAGGGAAGGAGGAAGGTTGAGCCCCGCCAGGCTGGGCACCTCCAGGGGGAGGGCGCGGATGGCCGACGCGAGCTGACCCCGCTGGCGGTGGAGGTTGACCCGGAAGCGCCGGGAGGGTCCTCCCCCCTCGTCCAGCTCCCGGCCGGGAGCCAGCCTCAGGGAGAAGTCCGCCGAGCCCCGCTCCTCCAGGTCGCGGCGGGCCCGTGATCCCAGGTGGGGCTTGAACATCTGCACCACCTCGTCGCCGTCCAGGGACTCGGCCTGAGCCCGGATCAGCCGGCCGTCCACGCGGAAGACCGGAGGCATGCCGGCGAGGAGCAGCAGGTCGCTCGCCCCCTGCCGGGCCATCTCCAGGAGCAGCGTGTCAAGGGGCTCCCCCTCCTGCACGCGCGAGCGGACCGGAGCGTCGAGCTCCTCGGTCGTGGAGAGAGCCACTGCCGCGGGGGAGGCGGTCTCTTCAGGAGGGTCCTGCCGGTTGAGCTCGTGGACGAGCCGGTCGAGCTCGGGATCCTTCAGCTTCTGGGTCATGCCGTCTCCTTTGAGGCAACATACGGGCCAAAGCGGGGATTCGTCCATCCGCCGAGCCTGAAATCCGCGCGAATCGCCTCTCACGGCGGCTGACAGGCTGTCCGCCGGAAAAACAGGCTATTCAGCCAGAAATTCAGGCTGTCCACGCCATTTAGAGGCTATTCACGCCCGTTGCGAGGCTGTGCGGGCCGATTTCAGCCTGTTCGGGCCGTTTACAGCCTATCCACGCCCGATTTCAGGCTATCCGGGCTGTTTTCAGCCTGTTCGCCCCGTTTTCAGGCTCGCAGCGCCGGATAACCGGCGATCCGGCCTGCCGACAGAGCCCCCGGATGCCTGCGGAGCTGGTTGGAGATAGGATGTCGCCATGCCCATTCAGATCGGGGACCGGATTCCGGACGTGACGCTCAGGACCGTGGCCGCGGGCCGCGAGCGGGAGGTTTCGACGGCCGAATTGTTCCGGGGAAGGAGGGCGGTGCTCTTCGCGGTCCCGGGAGCGTTCACTCCCACCTGCTCGGACTACCACCTGCCCGGCTTCGTGGAGGCGGCCGACGCCATCAAGGCGAAAGGCGTCGACCTGATTGCCTGTGTAGCGGTCAATGACCATTACGTGATGGACGCATGGGCCAAGCTCCGGGAGGTCGGAGACAAGATCCTGATGCTGGCCGACGGCAACGGCGACTTCGCCCGCGCCATGGGCTTGGACCAGGACTCCTCCCGCTTCGGCCTGGGCACCCGCTCCCGCCGCTACTCCGCGCTGATCGAGGACGGCATCGTCAAGGCCCTCCACGTCGACCAGCCCGGCCGGTTCGAAGTCAGCAGCGCCGAGAAGATCCTTGAAGTGCTCTAGCCATCCATATCTGGTCGCCACGGAGCAACCTGAACGCTCTTGAAGCGGTCGAGGACCACCTCCCCGGGCGGCGAGCCCCGGCGCTTGCTCACATCGGCACAGGTGCACATGTGGACCGACACCCGCCCGCCCTTCCGCGCCTTGGAGTAGCCCGCGGCCAGCGACGCGGCGAAGCGCTCGGTCTCCTTGGGAAGGCGGTCCACCCCCTCCGGGTTGCGCACGACCACGTGCGAGCCCGACTCCCCGGCCACGTGGAACCAGAAGTCCCGCGGAGCGCCCAGCTTCAGGGAGAGCACGTCATTGTCCTCGGCCGTCCGGCCGACGAGCACGGTCATGCCGTCCGGCGAGACGAACCGGCGGGCGATGGACCGGCCCTGCCACATACCCATCTCGGGGTCCGGAGGAGGGGGCGCCTTGCGCATGGCGAGCCATTATAGGAAGAGATCCGCTGTGAACCACGTCACACCAACCTCGTGACGCGATTGACAGCGGCAGACGGCGGGAGCGGCTAACCTCCCTTCAGACCAGGAGGGCTCAACGATGCGCCAGGTTCACCGACTCCCGCTGTTCGCCTTCGTGCTCGCGACCGCCAGCCTCTTCGGCGGCTGCAGCGAGAGCCACAGACTTCCCACAGAACCCGAGCCCGTCGCCGTCTCCCAGGCCAGCGTCGCCAGCGAGAACGTCGCCGGTGAGCGGACTCCACTGGTGGATCGCGCCTCTCGCGAGCCCGGAGCTCGGCTCCAGGCCCGCGCCGCGCAGGATGGCCCTGGCCCGACGCTCGCCGAGGCCAAGGGCGGTAACGGAAAGGGTGGCGGTGGAAACGGGAATGGTAACGGGAATGGGGGGAACGGGAATGGCAACGGGGGAAACGGGAACGGTGGGAACGGTGGGGGGAATGGGGGGAATGGCGGCGGGAACGAGGGCGGCGGAAAGCCTCGCGACCTCAGCGCCGACATCCAGCCCGACACCTGGAACACCAACTGGGAGAACAGCGAAGGCACCGTGTCCGTCGTGATCCGCGGCAGCGGGCTCGACAAGATCGACGCCGATTCCATCGTGCTCGTGGGCTCCGGCGGGGAACTGGAACCGCAGCGCGTCCAGGCCAGCAAGAATCAGATCCGCGCCTTCTTCGCCAAGGGCGACGCCCTGGACCTGCTCGACACCCCGGAGCGCGGCGAGACTCACGAGCTCAAGATCGAGTTCACGGCGGGCGACGAGACCAAGAGTCTGTCCCTGCGTGTGCGCGTGGTCGGACCGGGCGGCGGGGCCGACGACGGCGGCGAGGAAGAGGACTTCGAAGCCCTGGTCCAGCCCGACACCTGGAACACGAACTGGGCCGGGAGCGCCGGCACGGTGAGCGTGAAGATCACCGGCGACGGCCTCGGAGACGTCGACCTCGACTCCATCGTGCTGGTCGGCACCGACCCCGCCGCCGCGCCCCTCCCCGCCCTGCGGGCGAGCCGCAACGGCAACCACATCCGCGCCTTCTTCTCCAAGAGCGACGCCATCGAGACCCTGGACACGCCCAAGGCGGGCGAGAGGCACGAGATCATCATCCGCCTGAGCGTGGACGGCGCCGAGACCGAGCTCAAGGAGACCATCCGGATCGTCGGACCCGGCCGCTGAACCTGACGGCTGCCGCGGCGGCGCCCGCCTCCTCCCCGGGCGTCGTCGCGGCAGCCTCAGGCCTTCCCGACGCAGTACGAGTCTGGTCACATGATGTACCTGCACGAGGCATCGCTCATCCAGTTGAAGAAGGATCCGGCCGCCTTCTACGAGTCCGCGACCGTGACACAATCCCGCCGATGAGAATCGCGGTCCTGGGCGCGGGTGGAGTCGGCGGTTATTTCGGCGGCGCGCTCGCCCGCGCAGGTCATTCCGTGGCAGTGCTGGCCCGGGGAGCCCATCTCGACGCCCTGCGCGAGCGGGGGCTCGAGGTCCGTACTCCGGAGGGGACCTGGACCGCAGCGGTAGAGGCGGCTGGCGACCCGGCGGAGCTGGGAGCGGTCGACCTCGCCATCGTGGCAGTCAAGACCTACTCTCTGCGGGAGATCGCTCCCGCGGCCCGGCTCCTGGCTGAGGCCGGCGCGAACATCCTGCCGCTGCTCAACGGTGTGGAGGCGGCCGACCGGTTGATCGCGGACGGTGTGCCCGGCGACCGGGTGCTCGGCGGGCTGACGGAAATCAGTGCGGCCCGGGTTGGGCCAGGGGTCGTGGAGCGCCGCAGCTCGTTCCAGAGAGTGGTCGTGGGGGAACGGAGCGGAGGCCTTTCCAAGCGCGCCGAGCGCATCGCCGCAGCCTTCCGCGAGGCCGGCCCCGACGCCCGCGCCTCGGACGACATCACCGCCGACCTGTGGCGGAAGCTTGCCTTCATCTCCTCCATGGCCGCGGCCTGCGGCCTGTCCCGCTCCCCCGTCGGCTCGATCCGCGACCGGCCCCTGGGGCACCTCCTCATCGAGCGCGCCGTCCGCGAGGTCCTCGCCGTGGGCCGCGCCCTCGGGGTGAACCTGTCCGAGGAGGACGCGTCGAAGATCCTCGGCTTCGTCGACTCCCTGGCCCCGGCGCTCAAGCCGAGCTTCCTGCTCGACCTGGAGTCGGGCGGCCCCACGGAGATCGACGACCTGAGCGGCGCCGTCTCCCGTCTCGGCAGGCAGGCAGGCGTGGAGACGCCGGTGCATGACGTGGCCGCAGCCGTCCTGAGCAGCTAGCCAAGCGCCTCTCCTCTCCCTTTGGGAGATCTCCAGCAGTTCTACGTTTATGCGTAGAGAACTATGCTAACGTTCTGTTCCTTGCATTGACGGCTGGCAGCAGCACCTACCAGAAAAGGAGGCAGGACAAATGTCGAGAGGAGCGAAGTACCTTCCCCTGGGCTTGGCAGCGGCTTTTCTGCTGCTGCTGGGCACCGCCCCTGCGCAGGCGCAGATCGAGATCGCGTGCATCTGCCAGATCGGCTGCAACTTCGTCACCGGCACGGCCGGCAACGACATCCTCAACGGCAGCTCGGGCTGTGACTGCATCCGAGGTCAGGCCGGGGCCGATACCCTCAACGGGTTCGAGTCGGACGACCGCCTTTGCGGCGGCTCCGAGGACGACATCCTCAACGGCGGCTCCGAGGACGACGTGCTCCGCGGCAATTCGGAGGACGACGACCTCTTCGGCAACTCCGGAGATGACAACCTCGACGGCGACTCCGGGGACGACGACCTGGACGGCGGCAGCGGCACCGATGTCCTGAACGGGGACATCGGCACGGACACCTGCATCAACGGAGAGACCGTCACCAACTGCGAGCTCTGACCTCGCTGCCGCCCGCCCTCTCTTCGCGATCGGGAGGGCGGGCGGCACGCCTTTGTAGACCTTCTCAGGGTTGAGGCAGCACCTCGCCGAGCTTGTCGAGGAACCTGCCGTGCTCGGTCTCGATCAGGTCGAGCTGGCGCAGGCACTCCTCGCGCGGGGCCTCCAGGCAGGTGCGCTCGAGCTGCTGGCAAAGCCGCGGCAGACACTTCGCGCCCAGAAGCGAGCTGGTCCCCTTGAGCCCGTGCACCCGGGTCTGGAGCAGGTTGCGGTCGTCGCGCTCCAGCGCGCCGCGGAGCTCGGTCAGGTACGGCTGGCTTCGGAACTGCTCGAAGAGCCGGGCCAGGAAGTCCGACCCCGACTCCCGGCCGATGCCCCGCAGCATCTCGATCTGACGTGGGTCCACCGTCTCGTGCGAGGGCTCGGGCTCCTGTGATGTCCTAATATGGCCGGTGTCATCGCTGCCATCCCCCAGCCAGCGCTCGAGCTTGCGCTGGAGGACCTCCCCCCGGAACGGCTTGGTGATGTAATCGTTCATCCCCACGTCGAGACACTTGTCCAGCTCCTCGCGCACGGCGTGCGCCGTCAGGGCGATGATCGGGATGTGGCCCGCCTCCCCCGGGAGCTGGCGGATGCGCAGGGTGGCCTCGTAGCCGTCGAGGTGGGGCATCTGGCAGTCCATCAGGATGAGGTCGTACGGCCCGGACTCCAGCGCCTCCAGGGCCTCGATACCGTTGCTCACCGCGGTCACCCTGTAGCCGAGGTTCTTGAGCTGCTCGCTGATCACGAGCTGATTGATCGGATTGTCCTCCACCGTCAGGATGTGCGAGCCGGAGGACCGTCCAACGGCACTCTCGGCGATCTCCGGGGGCAGGGCGCTCTCGAGCTCCATCGTGATCCAGAAGGTCGAGCCCGCGCCCAGAGCACTTTCGAAGCCGATCTCTCCCCCCATCCCCTCCACGATCCGCTTGCTGATGGCGAGGCCGAGCCCGGTGCCGCCGAAGCGCCGCGAGGTCGAGTCGTCGCCCTGCGAGAACAGCTCGAAGAGGCGCCCCTGGACTTCGACAGGGATGCCGATCCCGTTGTCCCGGATGCGGATGTGGATGCGGCCCGGTCTGGTCGTCTCCGCGCGGACGCTCACCGAGCCCCCCTCCGCGAACTTGACCGCGTTGCCCACCAGGTTGATCAGCACCTGGCGCAGCCGGCCCGGATCGCCGCGCACCCAGGCGGGCAGGTCCTCCGCGAGATCGAGCTCGAGCGAGGTCCCGCTGGCCATGGCGCCCAGCCGCAGCAGCTCGACCACCTCGCCCAGCGTCGCGCGCAGGTCGAACGAGATCTCCTCGAACGTGAGCTTGCCGGCCTCGATCTTCGAGAAATCGAGGATGTCGTCGATCACGCGGAGGAGCGAGCCCGCCGACGACTGGATGAGCCGGGTGTACTGGTTCTGCCGCTCGTCCAGGTCGGTCGCGAGCAGGAGGTCCGACAGGCCGACGACTCCGGCCATGGGAGTGCGGATCTCGTGGCTCATGTTGGCCAGGAACTGGGTCTTGGCGTGGGCCGTGCGCTCGGCGGCCTCCTTGGCGAGGCGCAGCGCCTCGGCCCGGCGGCGCTCGGTCACGTCGCGGTTGATGCTGATGATGGCGCGCCGGCCCTCGTACTCGATCGCCGCGGCGTTGATCTCCAGGAACATCCGGCTGCCGTCCTTGCGGTACTGGACGGACTCGAAGTTGTGGTAGACGCCCCCTTCGAGCGTGTCGCGGATCTGCTGCTGGCCCCGGGCGACGTTGATCGAGATGGAAGCCAGCGAGATCCGCAGGAACTCCTCCCGCGTGAAGCCGTAGACCTCGCAGGCGCGCCGGTTGACGTTGAGGACCTGCTCGTCCTCGGGCCGGAAGACGATGATCGCGTCGTGCGCGCTCTCGAAGATCTGGCGGTAGTCGTGGCTCGTCCGCGCCAGCGCCCGGGTACGCTCCTCCACCAGGCGCTCGAGCTCGTCGCGGGCGTGCCGCAGCTCCCCCTCCGCCATCTCCAGGTCGGCCGCGTGCAGCGTGAGCTGGTGGCGCGAGGTCAGGCTCGCCCAGAGCTCGAAATGCTGCTGCCGGGCAACCCAGAGCAGATACGCGAAAGCGGCCGCGGCACCCCAGGAGATCAAAGGCTCCGGGTGAGCCCCGTCCAACTGTGCCAGCGACGCGACGATGGAGGTCCCCATCAGGAGGAGGTAGGTCCAGACGACCAGCAGGGCCTGGGCGAAGGCGACGACGACCATGACCGCGGTGCTCGCGCCCAGGGCGAGGGCAAACAGGGTGAACGCGGTCAGGCCCTGCCGGCTGAGGAGGAAGTAGAGCATCCCGGAGAGCAGGACGCAGGTCGCCAGGAGCCCGCCGAAGAAGCCGGCCGCCCAGAGACGCGGATCACGGTCATAGAGGCCGTCGAAACGCCGGATGAGGACCATCCGGCTGACGGACAGCAGCGTGACGAGCGCCAGGACGATGCCGAGCGCAGCGGGCGCGCTCCGCTGCAGGTCCGCGCCCAGCCCGAGGAACGCGATCATCGCCGGATAGACGAAAACGCCGCCCCGCGCCCGCCAGGCCATGTCCCGGCAGGCCGTTCGCCAGATCTCGGGCGAGTGCGCAGCTAGCAATGGCCTCAACGAGTGCCTCTCGGTCGACGCTTTCCAACGGGCTTCCTCCCAGTGTAGTCAAGAGCCGGACGCCGATCAAGGCTGCGCCGCAGGTTCCCTGCCCTTGCCACTGGTCGCCTGGCATGGCATCATCCTCACGTTCCACGTACCCTCAAAGGAGAAAAAACATGCGACAGGTCTTCCTGCGGCTCCTCGGGCAGTCTTTCGTCGGGGCCATGCTCCTCCTGCTGGCGAGTCCGGCCCCGGCCCAGACGCTCGCGGCCGGCGGCGCCATCGAAGGCACCGTGCGGGACGAAACGGGCGCGGTGCTGCCGGGAGCGACCGTCACGGTCCGCAACGAGGAGACGGAGGCGACCCGCACCACCACGACGGACGGCACCGGGTCGTACATGGCCCCGCTTCTGCCCGTCGGCACCTACGAGGTCAGCGCCGCTCTCGACGGCTTCCGCACCGTCCAGCGGCCTCATCTCCAGCTCAACGTGGGGCAGCAGCTCACCGTCGACCTGACGCTCGGCCTGGCCGGTGTGGAGGCGACGATCGAGGTCACGGCGCAGCCGCCGATCCTCGAGCAGGAGCGGACCCATCAGGCCTCGACCGTCAACGAGGTGGCCGTGGCCAACCTGCCCGTCAACGGCCGGAACTTCATCGACTTCGTGCTCACCACCCCGGGCGTCACGCGCGACGTGCGGCTGGGAGACATCAGCTTCGCGGGCCAGCGCGGTACGCTCAACAGCCTGATCGTCGACGGCGCCGACAACAACAACAGTTTCTTCGGCCAGACGTTCGGCCGCACGGGCTCCGGGCGCGCTCCCTATCAGTTCAGCCAGGAAGCGGTGCAGGAGTTCCAGGTGAACACCAACGCGTACTCGGTCGAGTACGGACGGGCGGGCGGCGCGGTCATCAACGTGGTCACCAAGTCAGGGACGAACGACACCCAGGGCTCGCTCTTCTGGTTCTACCGCGACGAATCGCTCAACGCCAACAGCTTCGTCAACAAGACGGCCAGCCCGCAGCGTCCCAAGTCGCCCTATCACTTCGATCAGTTCGGCGGCTCGCTCGGCGGACCGATCCAGCGCGGAAAGGCTTTCTATTTCATCTCCTACGACGGGCAGCGGAACGAGATCCCCAACGAGATCAATCTCGATCAGAACCTCGCCGGGCTGACCCTGCCGAACGATGCCGGCACGGTCGCCGGCCTGCAGAAGCTGCGCGGCGCGGCCGGCAACTGGCAGCGCGGACAGGACCAGGACGTCCTCTTCGCGCGCGCGGACTGGCAGGCGAGCGACGCGAACCGCCTCACCCTGCGCTACAACCACCAGGAGTTCACCGGGACGAATTTCGAGAACGGCGGCGCCACCAACGCCGAGGAGCACACCGGGGACAGCCTGGTGAACACGCGCACCCTCAACGGCTCCTTCGCCTCGGTGCTCGGATCGCGGACGTTCAACGAGGTCCGCGGCCAGTACGCGGAAGACCGCGAGCCGGGGCGCGCCAACAGCGCCCTGCCCGAGGCCACGGTGCGCCAGGGCGGCCGCACCATCCTCACCGTGGGGCGCAACTTCTTCAGCCCCCGCGAGACCGCGCTCGAACGCTGGCAGCTCGCGGACACGCTCACCCTGATCCGCGGCAGCCACACCTGGAAGACCGGATTCGATCTGATCGAGGACAAGATCGAGAACTTCTTCCCCGGCAACTTCTCCGGCGCCTACACGTTCAACTCGATCTCCAGCTTCAACCGCGGCATCCCTGACGGCCCGGGCGAGAGCTACGTGCAGGCCTTCGCGGGACCCGGCACCTCGGGACCGGTCACATTTCCGGACATCTTCGAGACCGCGGTCTACGCCCAGGATGAATGGGACATCCGGCCCTCGTTCACGATGACCTTCGGTCTCCGCTACGACGTGCAGGACATCGCCCAGCCCGAGGTCCGGAACCCCGATCCGCAGCTCGCCGCGGCCGGGATCGACACGAGCTTCCTCAACGTGGACGAGGACAACCTCGCGCCGCGCCTCGGGTTCTCGTGGGCCATGAACCCCCACACGGTCTTCCGCGGCGGCTACGGCCTGTTCTACGGCCGCACGCCGTCGATCATGGTGGCCACCGCGCATTCGAACAACGGCATCAACGTGCAGACCGTGACGTTCACCGGCAGCCAGGTGCCGGTTTATCCCAACATCTTCCCCACCCTGCCGCCGGGCGCGGCGCTGCCCAAGCCGACCATCTTCGTCTTCGACCGCGACTACGAGAACCCCGAGGTGCACCAGGCGAGCCTCGGCCTGGAGCACGCCTTCAACGATTCGCTGGCGCTCGCCGCGGGCCTCCTCCACGTGAGAGGCCGCAAGCTGCAGCGCTCGACCGATATCAACCTTTTCCCGCCGGTGCCCACCGCCATCCCGGTCCAGGGCGGAGGCACGGTCACGGTTGACCAGTTCCCGGCCGCCCGCCCCTTCGTCAACTTCGGACGCATCATCGAGTTCCAGAGCACCGCCGAGTCGGAGTACAGCGGCCTCACCCTGGAGCTGCGCCGGCGCTTCGGCGACGGGCTGCAGGCGAACGTCGCCTACACCCTGGGCAAGGTCGAGGACACCGTCCCCGACGCGACCGCGGTCGTGCCCGGCAGCGCGGACGACGCCAAGTTCCCCTCCAACCCCTTCGATTTCGACGACGACCGGGCGCCCGGCAGCAACGATCAACGCCACCGCCTCGTGATCAGCGGCTACTGGGACCTGGGCCGGATGCAGCCCGCGACCGGCTGGCGCAACAGCCTGCTCGGCGGCTGGTCGCTGAGCTGGATCGCCACCGCGCAGACCGGGCAGCCGTACTCGCAGACGGTGACGAACGATCTCAACCGCGACGGCAACACCCGCAACGACATCGTGCCGGGAGGCCGCAACTCGGAGCGTCTTCCGAACAGCTACACGCTCGATCTCCGCGTGGTGAAGGCGTTCAGCATCGGGGGCTATGACCTGGAGCTGATCGGGGAGGGTTTCAACGTGTTCGACCGCGACAACATCAACGTCCAGCGCTCGGTCTTCTACAACTACAATCCGGCCACCAACATCCTCATCCCCCAGGCGACCTTCGGCGACGACGTCTCCGCGGTCGACAACCGCATCGTCCAGCTTGCGCTCCGGTTCCGTTTTTAAGGAGAGATCATCATCCAACTGACAACGGCGCTCCTTCTCTCGCTTTTTGCGCTGACCGGCGTCGAGTCTCCCACCTCGGCCGGCCATCACGACAAGTACCCCGCGATCGCTCTCGATCCCGCGGGCACGCTCTGGCTCGCCTGGTCGTCCACCCGCGAAGGCCGGGACGTGACCGTTGCCCGCAGCCGCGGAACGCAGGGATGGTCCGCGGAGACCCGTCTCGACTCCGGCGAGGGGACCGAGGGAGGAACGGCCATGGCGCTCGATCGCGAGGACCGGCCCTGGGTCGTCTGGCACGGTCTCCGCGCCGGGGTCTGGGGCGTGTTCACCCGGCGCCAGGATGGTCGAGAGTGGACTGCCGAGCAACGGATCTCGGACGGGCTCCATCCCGCGATCGCCGTGGACTCCCGCGGCAGGGTGTGGGTTGCGTGGGAGGTTCCGCGGGCCCACGGATTCGAGATAGGGATCGCCTTCTTCGACCGGGGCCGTCTCAGCCGTCCGGCGCGGATCGAAAGCCCCGGCTCGGACCGCCGGCCAGTCCTGGCTGCGGCGCCGGACGGCAGCGTTTGGATCGCCTGGGACTCGACCCGCTCCGGCAACTTCGACATCTGGGTGGCCCGGGCGCAGGCAGGGAGCGGAGCGCCTGCGATCGATGCGCCGATGGCAGCGACGAGCGACGGGCGGGTGGACGATTCCCCTTCCCTCGCATGTGCCCGCGATGGCAGCCTGTGGCTCGCCTGGAATTCGATGCGCAGCCACGGGAGCGAGCCCCTGCGGGTGGACCGCCACTCCGGCGACGCGTTCGTCCGCGTGTACCGGCAAGGACGCTGGTGGTCTCCTCCCGGAGTCGTCCCCGGCGCGCTTCCAGGCCAGGTGAGCTACGGGCTGCTCAACAAGACGCCCAACGACGCCGTGCCCGCCTACTGGAAGTGGAAGCAGACCCAGAATTACCCCCGCGTCTTCCTCGACGCCAGGGACCGCGCCTGGATCATCTGGCGCACCGACGCCACCGGAGCCCACAACTTCGATCTCTGGGGCCGCGTCCACGACGGCGAGCGCTGGTCTCCGGAGCTGCACCTGACCGACTTCTCGCCGGGCCGCGACGAGTGGCCGGTAGCCGCGGCCCGCCCCGATGGCAGCCTCGAGCTCGCATGGGAAGGCCAGATCCTCCCCCGTCCCGGCGAGGAGGAAGCGCTCGGCGGTGGGGACGTGGACTCCTACAACACGCTGGGAAACCCCAACGTGGTCCTGGTCGGAAGAGCGACAGTTCCCGCGGAGGGCGCGGAGGGATGGTCCCCCGCTCCCCTGTCGCCCGCGCCCGAAGAGGTGCTCGGCGACACGGACGAGCCCATGCTGCCCGGCCCGCCACCCCGCACCGTGAAGACCCGCGACGGACGCTGGCAGATTTTTTTCGGAGACCCGCACACGCACAGCATCCTGAGCGACGGCAAGACCGGATTGCCAGATCAATTGCTCGTGCTATCCAGGGATCATCTCGGCCTCGACTTCGCCGTGGTGAGCGATCACGCCGAGATGGGCCGGCTGCAACCGACCGAGTTCGCGGAGGTGCGCTCGACCGCGTCGACTTTCGATCAACCCGGACGTTTCGTGAGCCTTTCCGGTTGGGAATGGACCGCCGGGGTCCTTTACGGGCATCGCGTGATCCTGCACCGGGACGACGGAGGACCGCATCTCAGCGCCATGTCGCCCGAGGGAGACACGATCGAAGAGCTTCACGCCCATCTCCATCGCACGGGAGGCGTGATGTCGCCCCATCACACGGGGCACGCGACCTGGGGGCGCTGGAACCCGGACGCGTCCCACGATGAGGAGCTCGAGCCCAACTTCGAGATTTCCTCGTGGCACGGGCGCTACGAGTTCTACGGCAATCCATTCGAGGGACGCCGGCAGATACCGGGGCATCAGTATCAGGATGCCTTGCGCCGAGGCCGCCACGTCGGAGTCATGGGAGCGAGCGACACCCACCACCTCACACCCGGCGAGGGTGGCGTCACGGCCATCCTGGCCGAGCGTCTCGACCGGGGCTCGCTCTTCGACGCCATCCGCGCCCGCCGCAACTACGCCACATCCGGAGCCCGGATCGTCCTCGACTTCACGATCGACGGCGAACCCATGGGATCGAAGATCCAGGCTGATGATCGAATCGATCTCTCTGTCTATGTCGAGGGCACCGCGGCCATCGACCGCGTCGAAATCGTGCGCGACCTCGTGGACACCTTCGCGGTGATCCGGCTCGAACAGGTAGCCGGGACCTCCCGCGGAGCCGTCTACGTCTACGATCCCGGCGATCCGCAGGGGGGCAAACGCGTGCCAACGGAAGACCTGAGCCGGCTCGAGATCAAGTTTGAGGACGCCGTCAAACCCTCCGGGGAGACGGCCTACTACGTGCGCGTGACCCAGGTCGACGGCCACCAAGCCTGGTCGTCGCCGATCTGGGTCAGCCGTCAGCGCTGACGCGGCTTCCAGACCTTTTCGAAGGGGACGATCCGGGTAAAGATCTCCCCCTTGTACTTCCGGTCCTGGTAGTGCTGGATCTGGATAGACAGGTTGTTGGAAGTCTGCGGCGCTTTGACCTCCTCCTGGATGGCGATCTCCTGCGAGACGATGTGCCTTCCCGGTTGCAGATGGATATGGGTGACCGACCAGTGCGGCATGTCCGGGATCACTGACAGGCCGAGCTCGCCTTCGTAATCCGAGGCGCGGTTATACTCGACGTCGACCACCAGCGCGTCCGGCAGCTCCTGCACGACCGTGACCTTGAGGATCCTGGTCCTGCTCAGATCCTCGCTCGCCACGTCCTTGAAGATCACCTGACCGGTCCGGTCCTGCGCCTTCCTGGGAGCCGCGGGAAGACTACCGGCTCCGACCAGACACAGCAGGACCACGGCCACAGCTCTCGACTTGTTCATCACGCCTTCCTTTCTTGGTAACGTGGTATAAAGCCCGGACTCGCACGAGAGGAGAGAGCATGCCGACGCAGGGGGTCCAGGACATCCAGGGCATCGACGTCTCGCATTTCCAGGGCACTGTCGACTGGCAGCAGGTCGCCCAGGCGGGAATTACCTTTGTCTTCGCCAAGGCTACCGAGGGGATCACGTACGTGGACCCGCAGTTCCACGCGAACTGGGCCGGCATCAACACGGCTGGCCTCGTGCGGGGCGCCTACCACTTTTTCCTGGCGAACGACGACGCGGCGAGCCAGGCGCATCTCTTCCTTGCTACGGTGCAGTTCTCCCCCGGCGATCTTCCGCCCGTCCTCGACGTCGAGGTCACGGGCGGAGCCAGCGACGCGCAGATCTGGAGCGGAGTTGCCACCTGGCTCCAGCTCGTGGAGCAGGCGACAGGGCGCCAGCCGATCCTCTACACCGCTCCGGGCTTCTGGAATTCCCATGAGCCGGACCTCTCCCTCACCCGCTATCCGCTCTGGCTTGCGGACTATGCCTCCCAGCCGGTGTTGCCAAAGGGCTGGACCTCCTGGCTGTTCTGGCAGCATTCCCAATCCGGCTCCGTATCGGGCGTGACGGGCTCCGTGGACCTCGACGTGTTCAGCGGCACGCTCCAGCAGCTCCAGGAGCTAGCTGGACGCGCCTGATCCCCGGCGCAGCTCGAAGCCGCGCACGACCACGTAGGCGATGAGCGCGAAGACGAAGAAGACAAGAAGCATCCAGGCAACACTCTGGAGTGTCTCGATGACGGTCCGATAGACCTCGAGGACCCAGCGATCGGAATTGAGCACCGGCACCTCGACCTCCTTGGACCGTGGGGTGATGTACTTCTCCAGCTCCCAGATCCGTACCCCGCCCGAAACGCCGACCACATAGATGGCAAACTTGATGTAACGGTGCCAGGCGCTGCTCAGCTGCTCGGCCACGATCCTGGAAAGGATGGCCCCGATCGGCTTGTCGAAGAGCCGGGCCACGGCGAACGAGCACAGCACCGCGATCGTGAATGTGACCGCAAGAAGTGTCAGGAACATGGCGTACCTCCTTCCACCATCCCGAGAGAGCGAGGGTCGTGCCACTCCGACAGAGCCACGCAACTGTCTGGTTTGTTTAGGCTTACCCCAGGCAGGCCGTCCCCTGCTCAATCCTGGGCGACATCTCCCGCACAGGGGATGTGCATGAGATGTACGCCTAGTCCTCGGAGAGCAACTCTCCGAGCACTGACGATCAACGATCAAAGGAACCGGTGCATTACAAACGCATCCACCAGTCCCTGCCTGCTGTGGCGAAAAACTTTCGGAAGCGTCCCCACGATCGCGAATCCCATCCGCTGCCACAGAGCCACGGCCCGCTCGTTGGTGCTCACGACCATGTTGAACTGCATCGCCAGGAAGCCTTGGCGCCGCGCCTCCTCCATCGAGTGCTCGCAGAGGGCTGTTCCAATCCCCTTCCCGCTCGCGTCTCTCTTGACCATGTAGCCCGCGTTGGCAACGTGCGAGCCGAGCCCGACGTGGTTTGGCTTCAGGATGTAGGTGCCCACGATCTCGCCATCCAGGATCGCGACGTACGTGGCCACTTCCTTGGACATCCAAGTGGCGTAGGCCTGCTCTCGGGTCGTGTCCGGATCGTAGAGATAGGTGTCTCCGCCTTGGACGACCTCGTGCAAGATGTCCCAGATGCCGTCGAAGTCGGAGTCTTTGGCCCTGCGGATCTCGATCATGTCGCCTCCTTCTCCGCCCGCCGCTTGATCGCCGCCAGCCAGATCCAGCGGATCAGGCCGCTTCCGGGACGGACGAAGAGCCAGTAGAGCCGGAACTTGCGGGCGGCGGAGCGGTCGAGGGGGAGGACGCGCGTCTCGGTGCGCAGACGGGTGCGGCCTTCCGCGAGGGGCTCGACCGTGAAGTTCATCACGCCCTTGGCGTTGCCTTCGCGGTCGAAGGTCGCGAAGTCGGCGGGACCGGAGAAGGGGACCAGGGCGGCCGAGAGCTGCCAGAAGCGGCCGATGACTCCGACGACCATCTCGAACGGGCTCTCGTCGAGGAGGGTGAAGCCGCCCTTCAGGATGGTGTCCACGACCCTCTGGTCCGGGTCGGTATGACGCACCGGACGCCTCAGCAGCCAGGCGGGCAGGGATCGCAGGGCGAAGAGGGGACGCGCGAGGGCAACGTCACGACCTCTCAGCTCCCGAATGGCCCGCATCACCTGCTCGGGTCGGCCGATATCGTCACCTCGTGCACCTCCCGGTGATGGTAGACGGGCAGGTGGCGGTCGAGGGAGCCGTTCTCCGAGCTCATGGCAGATCTCCTGGGGGACACGGGGGCCTCTCCCGTGGAAGTTTGCGACGCGGCGATCCCGCGTTGAGACGCTGCGATCCAGGCAGGAGGATTCGCATCCCGGATGGCGACGCTACCATCTCAAAAGGGGGACGCTCCCGTCCCGGGTTGCGACACTGCACCCGCGGGTTGGACGCCAACATTTTAAGTTGCGACGCTGCGATCCCGGGTTGCGACGCGAAACCCGCGGGTTGCGGACGCTGCCATGCCGGGTTGCGACGCTGCCGTCCCGGGTGGAGACTCGGGACCCACGGGCTGCGATGCTCCCGTCCAGGGTTGGGACGCTCCCGTCGGGATCGCAGCGTCTCAACCCGCGGGTGCAGCGTCGCAACCTGGGACCGCGGTCTCCCCCGTCCCGAAGGGAACGTCTTCCAGCAGAAGGCCGTCAGCCCGGTTCGGAACGGCGCTGTCTTCATCCGGCGCGGGAGCGTCCAGCATCAGGAGCGCGGCGTCCCCTGGGCACTTCCCGGCGATACCAGCCGCCGGTAGGACGAGGGAATCCTGGCTGTCCCCACCTCCTCGATCTTGAGCCATCCATCAAAGACCAGGTTGTGCAGGACCCGGTAGAGGGCGCGGCGGTCCGGCGTCTCGCCCAGAATACGGCAGACATCGTCCTTCGTGAACACCTCCGGGAGCTGATCCAAGCTACTGAATACCGCGTCGTGCAGCTCCATGGCGGGACGCCGTGCCTTTTTGTCCGGCAGCGCGGCCTCCCCCGTCTGGGCCGTCCAGAGCAGGTCCAGGGCCCTCACCTGTGCCCAGTGGCTCGCGTCCAGCAGCTCCTGCCCGGCACGCAGCTCGTCATCCAGCCGCCGCCGGCGCTCCTCGTAGTCCTGTCGGGTCATGCTCCAGAGTGCATCACAACCGGGGAGGACCGGGCAAGCCGGCGGGGACCGGCGAAGGTTTTTCTCCAGATTGGAAGCCTTCGTCTCGTCGCTCCCCAGAAAAAGGTGCGGCTGGTCCCAACTCCTTTGCGATCAAGGGGTCCCTTCGGACGGAGACGAGCCGAAAAGCGCCTGCTTCGTTTAAGATAGCGGGCGGAACAATGAATAGCAGCACCCTCGTGATCTTCGTGAGCCATCTGGCTCAGGCTGGTGGCGCGCTTGTCCTGGCGCTGGTCCTGGTTGGGTTTCATCACCTCTACCAGCGTGAGTACCTGCGCACCTGGGCCTGGAGCTGGTGGGCGTTCTGCGTCTCGCTGGCCAGCTCCAGCCTCGCGCTCTTCCTGAACCAGAGCGGGCCTGTCGACCCCCTCATCAACACGGCCGTCGCGAGCGTCTCCCTGGTCGCCGGCTATTGGCAGATCGCCTGGCTCCTCTTCGGCACCTACGAGCTGGCCACGATGCAGCCCGTGTCGCGGCGCACGCAGGTCGTCCTGCTGACGGTCCTGACCGTTCTGGCCGTGGTCCCCGTGGTGGGCTCGCTGACGTTCGAGCCCACGGTCGAGTCGCTGCTGCCGGAGGGGATCCGCGCCCTCTGCCTGGCCGGAGCGTTCCTGGTCGCGGGCTACTGGGTGTGGAGCGCGGGCAACGAGGAGGTCTCGGCCGGCATGGGGCAGCGCATCATGGCCGGCGCCTTCCTGCTCTCCGCGCTGCAGCAGGCCCATTATCTGGTGCTCTTCCTCGCCCCGTCCGTGATGGGAGTCACGCAGCGCTACATCTCGTATCTCACGCCGGTCGACTTCCTGTTGCAGTTCCTGATGGGCGTGGGCATGGTCATCTGGCTCCTGGAGGAGGAGCGGCGGCGCGTCATGGTGGCGTCGGCGCGGGCCGAGCACCTGGCCTACCACGACGCTCTCACCGATCTGCCGAACCGGAACCTCCTCGTGCAGCACGTGGCCGCGTCCCTGCACCGGGCCGAGCGGCGGCCCGAGGGGCGTAGCGCCGTGCTGTTCCTCGACCTCGACCGCTTCAAGGTGATCAACGACTCGCTCGGTCATTCCTATGGCGACGAGATCCTGCGCTCCATCACCGAGCGCCTGCGGCGCAGCCTGCTGGAGACGGAGACCGTGGCGCGCGTGGGCGCCAACGGCTTCGCGGTGCTCCTGCCCGTGATCAGCAGCGAGTGGAAGATCGCCCAGACCGCGGACAAGCTCCTGGGCCTGATCCGCCGCCCGTTCGCGGTGCAGGGCACGGAGCTGTACGTCACGACGAGCGTGGGCATCAGCCGCTTCCCCGAGGACGGGTCGGACCCCGACGAGCTGATCCGGAAGGCGGAGATCGCGATGTATCACGCCAAGGAGCACGGCGGCGACCAGTACCAGGTGTACGCGCCCACCATGGACGCGAACGCGCTGGAGCGGCTGGCCCTGGAGAACGACCTGCGCAAGGCCCTGGTGCACGGCGAGCTGGTGCTCTTCTATCAGCCGGTGCTGGACGCCCGCACGGGCGTCATCGAGGGGGTGGAGGCGCTGCTGCGCTGGCAGCACCCCGAGCGGGGGCTGATGGGTCCGGCGGAGTTCCTCTGGCTGGCCGAGGTCACGGGCATGACGAACGCGGTGGACCTCTGGGTGCTGCGGACCGCCTGCCACGAGGTGTCGGAGTGGCACAAGGATGGCGCGGACGTGCGCGTGGCGGTGAACCTGTCGGCCCGGCCGTTCCAGCGTCCCGACCTGCTCGACCGCATCCAGGAGGTGCTCGCCGAGACCGGGCTGCCGGCGTCCCTGCTCCAGCTCGAGATCACCGAGACGCTGGCCATGCAGAACGCCGAGGCGAGCAAGACGGTGATGCGCGGGCTCAAGGAGCTGGGCATCCGCATCGCGATCGACGACTTCGGCACCGGCTACTCGTCGCTCTCCTATCTCACGACGCTGCCGATCGACATCCTCAAGGTGGACCGCTCGTTCGTCAGCGGCCTGGGCACGGACCGCGGCAGCGCCGAGATCACGGCGGCCGTGATCAGCCTCGCCCACAGCCTGAAGCTCGACGTGGTGGCCGAGGGGGTCGAGAACGAGACGCAGCTCGAGATCCTGCGCAGCCAGGGATGCAACAAGGTGCAAGGCTACCTCTTCAGCCCGCCCATCCCCGCCGCCAGGTGCCGGGAGAAGGCGCTCGAGGGGCGGCTGGCTATCCCTAAGGTCGCGTCGGCGATTTGATCCCATCCCCCCTCTCCCCATCCCTCTCCCCCGTGCCGGGGGAGAGGGGGTAACAACTCACCTCTATAATCCCCCTGGACGTTTCGAAGGGGGTGCGCGTGGACTACAGGAACCTCGGAAACACCGGCCTCAAGGTCTCTCCTCTCTGCCTCGGTGCCATGATGTTCGGCAAGTGGGGCAACCCCGATCACGACGAGTGCATCCGGATCATCCACCGGGCTCTCGACGCCGGGATCAATTTCGTGGACACGGCCAACGGCTACTCCGAAGGGGAGTCGGAGGTCATCGTGGGCAAGGCGCTCCGCGACCGGCGGGAGGGCACCGTGCTCGCCACCAAGGTGTGGGCTCCCGTGGGCGAGAGCCCCAACCAGCGCGGGCTGTCCCGCAAGGCCATCCAGGAGCAGGTCGAGAACAGCCTCCGGCGCCTCGGCACGGACGTGATCGACCTGTACCAGATCCACCGTCCCGATCCGACCACCCCGGTCGAGGAGACTCTCTCCGCCCTGAACGACTTGGTGCGGCAGGGCAAGGTGCGCTACCTCGGCCTGTCCACGAATCACTACGCGGGCGAGGCCCTGTGGGAGAAGCGGTTCGCGGCCTGGGAGATCGTCGAGACGCTGTGGGTCTCGGAGCGCCACGGGTGGGAGCGCTTCGTCTGCCTGCAGCCGCCGTACAGCATCCTGCGCCGGGTCATGGAGCAGGAGCACTTCCCCATGACGCAGCGCTTCGGCATCGGCAACATCGTCTGGAGCCCGCTCGAAGGGGGATGGCTCACGGGCAAGTACCGGCGCGAGACCGGCAACCCCAAGGACAGCAAGCGCTCCCAGACCTGGATCGGCGACATCGAGAACCCGAAGTTCCAGCGCCGGCTCGACATCGTGGAAGCGCTGCTCCCCCTCGCCGGGGCCAAGGGCATCTCCCTCGCCCGCTTCGCCAACGCCTGGGCGCTCGCCAATCCGGCCGTGACGTCGGTGATCATCGGCCCCCGCACCCTGGAGCAGCTCGAGGACAGCCTGGGCGTCCTCGACGTCGAGATCACCGCGGAGGACAGGGTGGCCATAGACCGCCTGGTGCCTCCGGGGAGCTCGGCGTTGTAGATCGGACGTGATATGCTGTAGACGCATATGAGCGCAGTCGAAGGCTCAGGAGGACTCCATGCATGCCCTTCTACGTACCTGTCGTTTCGCGCTGATCCTGGCTTTTCTGGCGCTCGTCCTTCCCGCATCGCCTGCCGCGGCAGGGGTGGGCATCTGGACGCCACTCGGTCCTGACGGCGGCAGCGTCTGGGCCTTGGCTGTGGACCCGGCCGACCCGGATGTGGTCTACGCCGGCACCACGAACGGCATGTTCAAGAGCACGGACGGCGGAGAGACCTGGACCGTGATCAGCCGCGGCCTCGGACCCGCGGGGGTCTGGGTGCGCGCGATCCTGATCCGCCCCGGTGCCGTCTACATCGGCACCCAGGCCCACGGCGTCTTCAAGAGCACCGACGGCGGCGCGACCTGGTTCCTGGCCTCGAACGGCATTCCCCCCGTGTTCCCTGAGTTGGGCCCCAGCGTCGGCTCCTTCCTGGTCGACCCGCGCAATCCGAACCGCATCTGGGCCGGCGCGCGCAGGGGGCTGTTCTCCACGACCAACGGCGGCGCAACCTGGACGACGCGCTTCCAGGGAGACCCTTTCGACAACCCGGTCACGGGCATCGCCATCGACCCGGTCAACGGCCAGATCTTCATCGCCAGCTCCCGTCGCGGGGTCTACACCAGCACCAACGAGGGGAGGAGGTGGACCAAGGTGAGCAGGAACCTGAACGCTTCCTCCTACCACGACCTGGTCATCGACCCGAACAACCGCTCGGTCCTGCACGTCGGCACCGGCTCCGGGCTGTGGCGCAGCGACAACCGCGGCGCGAGCTGGAGGCGGGTGCCGGCGCTGGGCGACCGGGGCGTCCTCGCGCTCGCGTACCAGGGGAACCGGCTGTACGCCGCGTCTCTGACGCTCGGCATCTTCTACAGCGACGATCAGGGCAAGACCTGGACCCCCGCCGGCGAGAACCCGGAAGATCCGCAGGTCGTCGAGCTCGCCGCCGGCCTGGACGCCCTCTACGCCGGCACCGCGGGGAACGTCTTCCTCGGCACCGCGGGGCACGTCTCCGTGGGCGGAGTCTTCCGCAGCCTGGACCAGGGCGCGACCTGGGAGCCGGGCAGCGGGATCGACAGCCTGCGGGTGGACCTCGTGGCCGTGGACCCGTCCGATCCGGACGTGCTCTACGCCGTGGTCCCCACGGCGACCTTCAGCCAGTGGGCGCTCTTCAAGTCCATGGACCGGGGCGAGACCTGGGAGGTGCTGGACCTGGACCTGGATCTCCCGAACTTCGGCCCGGGCCTGAGGACGCTCCTCATCGATCCGTCCGATCCGTCAACCCTCTACGGCGGCTCCGGCAGAGCTCTCTACCGCAGCCGGGATGCGGGCGCGACCTGGGATCAGAGGGATCTCCCCCTCTACGTCCAGGAGCTGGAGGCCGACCCGCGCGCTCCCGGCGCGGTCTGGGCGGCCGGCTTCCTGGACATCCTGCCCGGCACTTCGCCCCTGTATCACTCGGACGACTTCGGGGCCACCTGGGAGCCAGTGGCGTTTCCGCTCCCCAAAGGCATGGAGATCCGGGCTTTCGAGGTGGACCCCACAAACCCGCAGGTGCTGTGGGCCGGGGGGAGCTTCCTCGAGATCCGGCCCCACAGCTTCAGGGCCCACCTGCGCGTGTTCCGCAGCGGTGACGGCGGGCAGACCTGGCAGCGGCGCGACACGGGGCTGCCCACCACACCCACGCGCGGCGGCCTCACCGTTCTCGACCTGGCCATCGACCCCGCGAATCCGAGCCGCGTCTACGCCGCCACGGAGAGCGGCCTCTACCGGACGACCGACGCGGGTCTCACCTGGGCGCGCGTGCCCGGGTTCACGGCCCCGGTGACCGCGGTCGAAGCCGCGCCCACCACGCCCTCGGCAATCTACGCCTACCTGTCCGGGTTCGGCATCCAGCGCAGCACCGACGGCGGCAGCACCTGGACCGCAGCCCGGCGCGGCCTGGCCCCGATCCCGGTGCTCGACCTGGTCGTCGATCCGAACGACCCGCGCCGGCTCTATGCCGGCACCCTGACCCGCAGCATGTTCACCTTCACGGAGCCTTGAATGAATGAAAAACCTTGGTGTTTCCATCGTGGCCCTCGTTGCCCTGGCACTCCCCGCCGCCGCGGGACTCGGAGCCTGGACTCCGCTCGGTCCTGACGGCGGCACCGTCTACACGTTGGCGGTGGACCCCGGCGACCCGGACACCGTCTTCGCCGGCACGCAGTCCGGCATGTTCAGGAGCACCGACGGCGGCGAGACCTGGAGCTGGGCGGGCCGCGGGCTCAAGCCCGAGGGCGTCGACGTACGCTCGATCCTGGTGACCGCCGGCGCCATCTACATCGGCACGGATGACGACGGGATCTTCAAGAGCACCGACGGCGGCCAGTCCTGGGTCCCGGCCTCCAATGGGATCCCCGGCGTGCGCCCGGGGTTCGGCCCCAACGTCGGCGCCCTGACGATCGATCCGCGCAATCCCAACAGGATCTGGGCCGGCACGCACAGGGGTCTGTTCTCCACCACCAACGGCGGCGCGAACTGGACGACGCGCTTCCAGGGCGACCCCTTCGACAACCCGATCCAGGGCATCGCGATCGACCCGGCCAACGGCCAGATCTACATCTCCAGCCACTCGCGCGGCGTCTACACGAGCACCGACCAGGGCAAGAAGTGGGTCAAGGTGAGCAAGGGCCTCCTGGGCGCCAGCTACTTCGACCTCCTCCTGGACCCGCAGAACCCCTCGGTCCTCTACGTGGGCACGGGCCTCGGAGTCTGGAAGTCCACCAACCGCGGAGGCCAGTGGACGAAGGCCGGTTTCAACGAGTCGCCTTCCAGCTCCCTTCCCGTTCGCGCCCTGGCCTGGCAGGGGGATCGCCTTTTCGCCGGGGTCCTCAGCCGCGGGGTCTTCTACAGCGACGACCGGGGCAGGACCTGGAACCCCGCCCCGGAGAACCCGGAGGACCTCGACATCCTGGAGGTCGCCGCGGGTCCCGGCGCCGTGTATGCCGGCACCTTTGGGGACCGCAACCCCGGCGGCGTGTTCCGCAGCCTCGATCGCGGACTCACCTGGGAACCGGCGCGGAAAGGGCTCCAGAGTCTGGCGGTCGACGCCGTGGCCGTGGACCCCACCGATCCGGACGTCCTCTACGCTGCCGCCAACCTCGCGGGCCTCTTCAAGTCCACCGACCGGGGCGCGAGCTGGCAGCCCCTGAACCTCGGGCTCCCCCTGAACGCGAATCCCCGGATCAGCACGCTCCTCGTGGCTCCGACCGATCCGGCGACCGTCTACGCCGGCAGCGGGTACGGCACCGGCGGCCTGTTCGCCAGCGAAGACGGCGGCGAGACCTGGCGGCAGGTCCTCTCCAACTTCAACGCCGAGGATCTCGAGCAGGACTCGCGCCCCGGCGACGTCTGGGCCGGCGGCTTTCCCGGCCTCTATCACAACGGCGACGGCGGCGACCCCTGGGTGCGGTTCCCGGTGCCGGGCGGGGACAACGTCTGGATCCGCGCCATGGAGCAGGATCCAACCGATCCCGACGTGCTCTGGGCCGCGGGGGGCGTGTTCGTGAAGCGGCCGTCGGGCTTCTCCCGCCTGGAGCTGCGCGTGTTCCGCAGCACCGACCGCGGCCAAACCTGGCAGCGGCGGGACAAGGGGATCAACGCCCCCTTCGGCTTCTCCGTCATCGACCTGGCCCTCGATCCCGCCGATCCGGACACTCTCTACGCCGGCACGGACCTCGGGCTCTACCGGACCCGAGACGCGGGCCTCACCTGGACCGCCGTGCCCGGGTTCTCCGGTCCGGTGAGCGAGGTCGAAACCGCTCCGACCCAACCCACGGCCGTCTATGCCTTCCGTCCCGGGTTCGGCGTGCTCCGCAGCAGGGACCAGGGGGCCACCTGGGTCGCCGTCCGGCGCTGGCTGACCTCCACGCCGCTGCTCGATCTCCTCGTCGATCCGACCGACCCGCGCCGGCTCTACGCCGGCACCCTGACGCGCGGCCTCTTCACCTACACAGAACCTGCGAACTGAGGAGGAACGACCATGAGAGCGCATCGTCTTTTCGCCATCGCTCTGATGATCCTGGCTTTCGCGCTCCCCGCCTTCGCGGGGGTGGGCGTCTGGACCCCTCTCGGTCCCGACGGGGGGAGCGTGTGGAACCTGGTCGCGGATCCCTCCGCCCCGGACACCCTCTACACCGGATCGGCCCTGGGCATCCTCAAGACCACGGATGGCGGGCAGACCTGGACGCTGCTCCGCCGCGAGCAGGGCGGGGGCGGCGTGATCGCCGTCGTCGGGGACACGATCTACGCGCTTCTCGGGAACCGCGGCCTGTTCAAGAGCACCGACGACGGCCAGACCTGGACGGCCGCCTCCAGCGTCCCCCGCGACGTCTTCACGCTGGTCGACGATCCGCGGGTCCCGAACCGGGTGTGGGCCGCCGGGCGCACCGTCTATCTCAGCAACGACGGCGGTGCCACCTGGCAGACGCTCCCAAGGCCGAAGGCGAAGAAGACGCCGTTTCCGACGGCGCTCGCGGTCGACCCGGCCGGCCCCTGGGTCTACCTCGCTACCACGAAAGGCTTCTTCCGCAGCGCGGACCTGGGGAAGACCTGGCAGCCCGCCACGGGCATTCGCGGAGGGCGCCGCCTGCAGTATCTCGCCATCGATGCCAGGAACCCGTCGATCCTCTATCTCGCCTCGAGCCAGGATCTGTTCCGGAGCCTGGACCGCGGAGCCCGCTGGCACAGGGTCGTCGAGGTGCCGCTCCAGGATTTCATCATCGACCTTCTGACGCACGAGGACCGGGTCTACCTCGCGGTCCACGGTGCCGGGATCTCCTACAGCTCCAACTTCGGCGCGACCTGGACCAGGGCGGCTCAGGGACCGGCCGATCCCGTGTCCCTGGCGGCGAGCTCCGGCGGCGTTTATGCCGGAAGCAATGGCAATGGCAGGCCGGGCGGAGTGTTCCTGAGCTCCGACCGTGGCGTCACCTGGCAACGCCGGGCCAACAAGGGACTCCAGGAGGTGGGGGTCGCCGCCGTGGCCGTGGACCCGTCCGACCCGAACGTTCTGTATGCCGGCTCGGACCGCTCGGGCCTGTCGAGGAGCGCCGACCGCGGCGCCACCTGGAAAACGATGGGCCTGGGCTTCCCGCCGGGAGACCTCGTCAACATCCTGCAGGCCCTCGTCGAGCCCTCGCGCCCGTCGACCGTCTATGCTCTTCGCGGCGACGAGCCGTGGCTGGTGCGGAGCGACAACGGCGGCACGACCTGGAGGCGATTCCGGCAACAGACCACCCTGCTCTCGATCGCCCTGGATCCCCGGCAGCCCGGCGCGCTCTGGGGAGCCAGCTTCGAAGGCGTGCTGCGCTCCGTCGACCGGGGAGAGCACTGGACGAAGGTGGAGACCCCTGCGCCGTTCGGACCGACGGTGACCGAGGTGCAGGTTGACCCCCGCGACCCCCGCGTCGTCTACGTCGCGGGCTTCGAGGGGTCGCAGCTCCGCCTGCTGCGCAGCGCGGACGGAGGCAGCACCTGGCAGTATCGCGACACGGGGCTCGGGTTCAACCTGTTTCTGAGCCTGGCCATTGATCCTGCCACTCCGTCCACCCTCTTCGCGGGCACGAACACCGGCCTCTACCGCAGCCAGGACAGCGGCCAGACCTGGACGCGCCTGCCCGGCTTCCAGAACCAGGTGAACGATGTCGTCATCGCCCCCACCAGGCCGACCACGGTCTATGCCGTCGTGGACGGTTTCGGCGTCAAGCGCAGCACCGACGGCGGCGCCACCTGGGCGACGATCCGCAGCGGCCTGGCAGGGACGAACATCTTCGAGCTGGCCATCGATCCGCAGAACCCGCGCCGGCTCTACGCCGGCACCACCACCCGGGGCGTGTTCGGTTACGAGGAGCCGGCCGGCAGCAACTGAGGGCGCCTTGCCGAGGGCTCGTGGAGAAATGAAGCTGCCGAGAGGGCTCTGCTAAACTCTAGGGCTTATGGAAGCCTCGGCGATGCAAGCCTACAAGACGGCAGCCAGGATCGAGCGGGAAGGCGAGCTGCGTCTCCTGGACCTCCCCTTCCACGCAGGCGACGAGGTCGAGGTCATTCTCCTCCGCCGCGAGCCGGCTCAGTCCAGTGACAATCCCTATCCGCTACGTGGGCTGCCCATCCGCTACGAAGATCCCACAGAGCCAGTCGCAGAGGACGACTGGGAAGCCCTTCAGTGATCCTCCTGGATACCCACATCTGGATCTGGTGGGTCCATGGAGACAGCCGTCTGCGCCGCTCTTCGTTGGATCTCATCAAGGAGCACGAGGCGAGCGGTCTTGGTGTCAGCATCATCTCCTGCTGGGAAGTAGCAAAGCTCGTGGAATGCGGGCGTCTCGACCTTCCTACCCCGGTTGAAGAATGGATTGAGCAGGCACTCCGGTATCCAGGGATCCTTCTGCTCGAATTGACGCCCCGGATAGTCGTAGAAGCGACTCAATTGCCCGGGAGCTTTCATCGAGATCCAGCAGACCAGTTGATCGTAGCCACGGCCCGTGTTCATCAGCTTCCTCTCGCCACTGCGGATCGCAAGATCCTGGGCTACGAAGGAGCAGAGAGCATCGACCTGCGTTCTTAGTGGGAGGAGGATGGAATGGCCAGTCTCGCGGGAAAGACCCTGTTCGTCACCGGCGCCAGCCGGGGCATCGGCAAGGCGATCGCGCTCCGGGCCGCGGCCGACGGCGCCAACATCGTCATCGCTGCCAAGACCACGGAGCCCCACCCCAAGCTGCCGGGGACGATCTACTCTGCGGCCGAGGAGATCGAGGCCGCGGGCGGCAAGGCCCTCCCCCTGCAGGTGGACATCCGCGAGGAGGAGCAGGTCTATGGGGCTGTGGAGAAAGCCGTGGCGGCCTTCGGGGGGATCGACGTGCTCGTCAACAACGCCAGCGCCATCAACCTGACGCCGACCCTCCAGACGCCCATGAAGCGGTTCGACCTGATGTGGGGGGTCAACGCCCGCGGCACCTTCCTCTGTTCCCAGGCCTGCATCCCCCACCTGAAGAAGTCGACGAACCCGCACATCCTGACCCTCTCGCCGCCGCTGAACCTCAACCCCCAGTGGTTCAAGAACCACACGGCCTACACGATGTCCAAGTACGGCATGAGCATGTGCGTGCTGGGGATGGCCGAGGAGTTCAGGGACGACGGCATCGCGATCAACGCCCTCTGGCCAAGGACGGTGATCGCCACCGCGGCGCTCGCCATGCTCGGGGGGATGGTCAACCCAGACAACTGCCGCACGCCCGAGATCCTCTCCGACGCTGCCCACGTCATCCTGACCCGGGACAGCCGCTGCTGCACCGGCAACTTCTACATCGACGAGGACGTGCTCCACGAGGCGGGCATCACCGACTTCGACAGGTATGCGGTGAAGCCGGGCGAGCCTCTAGCGACGGATCTATTCCTCGACTGAAGAGCCCTTCTCCGTCCGAAGCTGGTCGATGGTGTCGAAGGCATGCCGCAGGTGAGGGATGACGATGCTGCCGCCCACGATCAGCGCGACGTTGAGCGCGTCGTGCAGCTCCTCGTCGCTCCAGCCGACCTCTACGCACTGGTCGAGGTGGTAGTCGATGCAGTCGTTGCAGCGCAGCACGGCCGACGCCACCAGGCCGAGCAGCTCCTTGGTGCGGCCGTCGAGGGCACCGTCGCGGTAGGCGGCGGTGTCCAGGTTGAAGAAGCGCTTGATGCCGAGGTGCTCGGACTCGAAGATGCGCTCGTTCATGCGCTTGCGGTAGCTGCGGAACTCGTCGATGTCCTTGGCCATGTAAGCCTCCGGTCGTCAGGAGAGGACGAAGGTGCCGCGCTCGGGATCCTTGCGGACTCCCGGGAAGGAAAGGACGCGTCCGTGGGCCACGCAGTAGATGCCGGGCGGGAGGACCCCGCTGGCGAAGATGGCTTCGGTGAGGTTCTGCAGGGCGTCCGACTGCTTCATCTCGAACGGACGCATGGCCCCGGTCAGGACGACGGGGATGCGCGGCTCGGGGATCTTCTCATAGAGCCACTGTCCGGTGACGGCGAGGGTGTCCGTGCCGTGCAGGATCACGAGGCCGCCGCCCTCCCCCTCCCCCACTCCGCACATGGCGCGGACGACTTCGACGATCCGGCTGCGGTCCTCGTCGGTGAGGAACTGGCTGTCCTTGCTCATCAGCTCGAGGACGTTGACCTCCGTGTCCTCCAGCCGCAGCTCGGAAAGCATCCGCCGCACGATGGACCGCCGGTTGGCGAGCTCGCCGGAAAGCTCGTCGTAGGTCTTCTCGATGGTACCGCCTGTGGTGATCAGGGTGACGATTCGCACGGCGCGGACTCTACCGTGTCCGGGGCCGCCCCGGAAACTCCGCGGCGCCCGAGCCTCTCGGGCTACGACCCCGAGCCACTTCGATGTACAAACTAGTCGCTCGACTGTACATCTGAGTGGCTCGGCCGCTGGGGCAAGTCGCTCCGATGTACAGACTAGTCGCTCCGATATTCAAACTTGTCGCTCGGACGTGCGCACGAGCCGCTCTGATGTACAGCGCGGTCGCTCGGATTTATACACGAGCCGCAAAAGTCGGCGTTAGAGTCCTGGAAAATCCAGAGCCCAGGCGATGTCCCTCTGCCCCCCGTCCCGCGTGAGGAAGTGAAGATCCTTCAACTTCGGCCGCACGAAGAGAGCACAGGCAAGGTGCCAGAGGTCGGCACCGCGAGGGCGCCCAAGCGCGAGGATCTGCTCCATCTCGGGCGTTAATCGGCGATAGGGTTGGATCCAATCCAGCCACGAGAGGAGGTTGCCGCCTTTGCCTGGAATGCCTTCGCGTACCAGGGCGGATCGGAACTCCGCCTCGGCAAGGGGTGAGGAGACGAGGCGGTCGAATCGCGACAGCCGGACAAGCAGTTCCCCAGCACCCTCCTCCTGAAGGGCGACGGCGATCAGACAGGAGCTGTCTACGTAGGCGATCCTCAACGGCGGGATTCCAGGAACCGCGCGAGGGCTCCCGGACTCTTCCCTGCTGGAACGAATTTCTGCCTGGGAGCTTCCGCGGGGATGATGATCCCGTCGTCGATCAGCTCCCGCAGGGCGACCTCCAGCGGGGGAGCCTCCCCTTCGACGGGCCGGATCTCCGCCACGTCCTTCCCCTCTTCTACGAGGACCACCCGCTCTCCCATCCGAACCTTGCGCAGGATCTCGCTGAACCTCGCCTCCGCTTCCCGGGTCGTGTAGGTCGTCATCATTCGTCTCCAGGAGAAGTATACCGGAAAGCCGCTCCCGGAAAAGCCCCCTGGAGCTCCTCCGTCGCCACCTCCCGCCATCGCCCCGGCTGAAGCTCCCCCAGCTCCAGTCCCCCGAAGGAGACCCGCTTCAGCTTCGTGACCTCGCGATCCACCGCCTCCATCATGCGGCGGATCTCCCGGTTCTTCCCCTCGGTCAGCTCCACCACCAGGTGCGTCTCCCGCTTCGAGCGCTTGCGGACGGTCACCAACTTGGCCGCCAGTTGCTCTCCTTCATCCTCAATCCCTGACTCCAAGCGGCGGGCCTGCTCGTCGGTCAGCTCCCCCCGGACGGTCACAAGGTAGACCCGCGGCACCTCGTTGCGCGGGTCGGTCACCCAGTCGGCAAAGCGGGTATCGTTGGTCAGGAGAAGCAGGCCCGAGGTGGCGGCGTCCAGGCGGCCGACGGGGACGACGTGGGCGTTCAGCCCCTCCAGGCAGCCGTACACCGTGGGACGGTTCTCGGGGTCGGAGCGGGTGGTCACCACGCCCCGCGGCTTGTGGAGGAGGACCGTCAGCGACCGGGGCCGCTCCGCAGGGTGGCCGTCGATCCCGATCCGGGCGCGCTCCGGGACGACCTGGACGAGCGGATCGGTCGCGGGACGGCCGTCCACCGTGACCCGGCCTTCCCGGATCATGGCCCTCGCCTCGGCGCGCGAGGCCAGTCCGAGCTTGGAGAGCGCCCTCTCGAGAGGGACTTGACCCTTCTTCATCGTTTTGGGAAACAGAACCCGTGTGTCCGTCGCCTCATTGACGGGCACAGGGGCCCGTGAAAGCATTTCAGAAACACGCTCACCATGCAGCAGGAGGTCACGCCCCCACGATCTCGATTATCGACGCCGCAAATAGGGTCACCGCAAATAGAAAGGAAGAAGACGATGCCCGATCAGCAAGAAGAGAAGGTCCCTCACGTCTGTCTCGACGTGGTCCTCCCTCCCCACCTCGAGGTGGAGGCGGCGGACCGTGCCGTCGAGGAGAACCCCTCGAACCTGCCGGTGTTCCGCCACCGCCCCGGGATGGGGGCCGGCCCCCTGCCGCTCGCGGTCCTCACCGGCAAGAAGTGGCAGAACGGCCGCACGCTGCACGTACGCTTCCTGGGCGGCACGCCCCAGGTGCAGGCCAAGGTCAAGCAGTTCGCCATGCAGTGGCCCCAGCACGCCAACATCAAGCTGGAGTTCGACAACAGCCCGAACGCCGAGATCCGCATCGCCTTCGAGCCCGACGGCTCCTGGTCGTACATCGGCACCGACAACCTGGTCATCCCCAAGAACGAGCCGACCATGAACTTCGGCTGGTTCGGGCCGGGCACCGCGGACGAGGAGTTCGAGCGCACGGTGGTGCACGAGTTCGGTCACGCCCTGGGGTGCATCCACGAGCACCAGCACCCCGATGCCGGCATCCCCTGGGACAAGGAGGCGGTCTTCCGCTATTACCAGGGGCCGCCGAACAACTGGACCCGCGCGCAGGTGGAAACCAACCTCTTCCAGAGGTATGGCGCCACCCAGACGCAGTTCTCCAAGTTCGACACCAAGTCGATCATGCTCTACCCGGTGGACAACGCCCTCACCCTGGGCAACTTCGAGATCGGCTGGAACAAGAAGCTGTCGGACACGGACAAGGAGTTCATCGGCGTCTGCTATCCCTTCGACAAGGACAAGAAGGGCGGGCAGGAGGGCCAGGAGCTGAAGGTGGGCTCCACGGTCTCGGCCTCGATCGGCAAGCACGGGGAGGAGGACCTCTACAGCGTCAAGATCGACAAGGCCGGGAACTACAGGTTCGAGACCGAGGGGAGCACCGATGTGATCATGTCGTTGGTCGGGCCGAACGACCAGAAGAAGCTGGTGGCCGAGGACGACGACAGCGGCCAGGGGCGCAACGCCCTGATCACGGCCGCGCTGCAGCCGGGCCAGTACTGGCTGCGGGTCCGCCACTTCAAGCCGACGGGCACGGGCAGCTACAAGCTGTCGGCCAAGAAGAGTTGATCCCGTTCCCCCTCTCCCCAGCCCTCTCCCCCGTGCCGGGGGAGAGGGGGGATCCCGCTGCCTACCTTGGGGTTTCCGAAAAATCGACCCGCGGGGCGGTCTCGGCGCCGGGCTGGGCCTGGAAGTAGGGCCTCGGCTGGAAGCCGAACATGTTGGCGAAGAGGTTCGTGGGGAAGCGCCGGAGCCGGGTGTTGTAGTCCTGCGCCACCTCGTTGAAGCGGCGGCGCTCCACGGTGACCCGGTTCTCGGTACCTTCGAGCTGGTTCATCAGATCCTGGAACGCCGCAGTGGAGCGCAGCTCGGGATAGCGCTCGACCACGACCAGCAGCCGGGACAGGGCCGAGGACAGACCGTCCTGGGCCTGCTGGTACTGCTGGAACTTCTGCGGGTCGTTGAGGATCTCGTTGGTGGCCTGCGCGCTGACCTGGCCCACGCGGGCGCGCGCCTCGACCACGTCCGTGAGCGTGCCGCGCTCGAAGTTGGCCGAGCCCCGCACCGTGGCCACCAGGTTGGGGATCAGGTCGGCCCGGCGCTGATACACGTTCTCCACCTGGGCCCACGCGGTCTGGACCGCCTGCTCCGCGCCGACGAGACCGTTGTAGGCGCCGATGCCCCAGAGGGCCAGCAGGACCAGCACACCCACCACCGCCAGACAGCCGATATTCTTCATTTCTCCACCCTCCTTCGCTCGGCCGGGCATCGCAGCTCCCGGCCGTGAGCATCATACAGTCCACATGCTACAGTCACGCGCCATGAGGCAATATCTGGACCTCCTCCGGCACATCCTGGAGCAGGGGGTCGAGAAGACGGACCGGACCGGCACCGGCACTTTGAGCGTCTTTGGCTACCAGATGCGGTTCGACCTCACGCAGGGCTTCCCCGCCCTGACCACCAAGAAGCTCCACCTGCGCTCCATCATCCACGAGCTCCTCTGGTTCCTCTCCGGCAGCACGAACGTCGCCTACCTGCGCGAAAACGGGGTCACGATCTGGGACGACTGGGCGGACGAGGACGGCGAGCTCGGCCCGGTTTACGGCAAGCAGTGGCGCTCCTGGAGTACTTCCCCCGGAGGTCCGGACGGCGGAAGCATCGACCAGATCTCCAGGGTCCTGGACCAGATCCGGCGCAACCCGGACTCCCGGCGCCACATCGTGAGCGCCTGGAACGTGGCCGAGGTGGACGAGATGAAGCTCCCCCCCTGCCACACCCTGTTCCAGTTCTGGGTGGCGCAGGGGCGCCTCTCCTGCCAGCTCTACCAGCGCAGCGCGGACGTGTTCCTGGGCGTGCCGTTCAACATCGCCTCCTACGCGCTGCTAACCATGATGGTGGCCCGGGCCACCGGCCTGGAGCCGGCCGAATTCATTCACACCCTCGGCGACGCCCACCTCTATCTCAACCACCTGGAGCAGGCGCGCCTGCAGCTCACCCGCGAGCCCCGGCCGCTGCCCCGGATGGAGATCAATCCGGGAGTGGAGTCGCTCTTCGGCTACAAGTACGAGGACTTCCAACTCGCCGGGTACGATCCGCATCCGAGCATCAAGGCGCCTATCGCGGTATGAAAATATCCCTGATAGCCGCGATGGCCGCCAACCGGGTCATCGGCCGGGACAACCGTCTCCCCTGGCGGCTGCCTGCCGACCTCCGGCGCTTCAAGGCGCTGACCATGGGGCACACCCTGCTCCTGGGGCGCAGGACGTTCGAGTCGATCGGCCGGCCGCTGCCGGGAAGGTCCATGCTCGTGGTCACGCGCCAGGAGGGCTACGCTCCGGAGGGAGTCCGCGTCGTCCATTCCGTGGAAGAGGCGCTGGCGCTGGCCCGCGAGGCGGGGGAGAGCGAGCTCTTCGTGGCGGGCGGCTCCCAGATCTATCGCCAGACCCTGCCGGCCGCCGACCGGCTTCATCTCACTCGCATCGAGGAAGACTTCCCAGGAGATGTCTACTTTCCCGAATACGACGAATCGCAATGGATGCTCGTGGACCGCGAGGACCATGGGCCGAATGAACCGAATGAAGACGTCCCTTTCGCCTGGTCCTTCCAGGTCTGGGATCGCCGACAGCAGACGGCGTGAGCGGCGCTTCCGCTGGCTCTGGCTGCCCCTGCTGGTCGCCATCTCGTGCGGCGCGGGGGACTCGGAGACCGGCCTCCAGTCGCGCTCGGTGACCCAGCGGGCGCCCGTGTTCCTCATCGCCATGGAGGACGGCGGGGTGGACGGCGTGCGGGTGGGGTGCGGCGACAGCGCGGTGCCGGTGGAGGTCTCCCTCCGCCGCCAGGGTCCGGCGCTCGAAGGCGCGCTCGATGCCCTGCTGGCCATGAACGAGACCTACGACACGAGGACCGGTTTCTACAACGCGCTACACGGCTCGAACCTGGAGGTCGCCCGCGTCGAGCGTACCGGGACGGAGGTCCGGGTGCACCTGAAGGGATACCTGGAGATCGGCGGCGAGTGCGACAGCCCGCGGGTGCTCGCGCAGCTCAGGGAGACGGCGCAGCAGTTCACCGACGTGGAGCGGGCTCGCTTCTTCCTGGAGGGAGAGTCGCTCGACCGCCTGCTTTCGGGCAGGGGTGAGTAGGGGCGGCCCTCGTGGCCGCCCTCTCATGCCATCTCAGTTGAGCTGGAAGTTCACGGTGAGCGTGAAGTAGACCTTGACCGGCTGGCCGTGCAGCGTGGCCGCCCTGAACCGCCAGGTGCGCACCGCATCCATGGCCGACTGGTCGAGGCCCATGGGCTGGCCCTTCCGTACCTTCAGGTCGACGACGTTGCCGTTCACATCGATCACCGCGTCCAGGATCACCATCCCCTGCACCCGCGCCTTGCGCGCCATCTCGGTGTAGCGGGGCTGCGGCTGGTAGATGGCAACCGGCTTCTTCACCGCGCCGCCCACGATGATCGGCTTGTCGTTCGCCGGCTGCGGCTCGGCAGGCCCGGGGATCAGGGAGGTGACCGGGTTGGTCCTGTCGCCGTTGCTGAAGGGCACCCCGTCGATGACACCGTCCGGGACTCCGTTTATGTCGCCGTCGGGGTGACCACCGTCAGGGAGCCCGGAGTCGGCGGCGGCCACTACGTCCGAGATCACCGGCGGAGCCTGGTCCGGCACGGCCTCCGGCTGCACCGTCTGCTGCGGCGTCACCGGCCTCACGTCTGGCGGCTTCACTTCGGCCTTCTTCTGCTCCGGCTGTCCGCTGCCACGGATCGGCGGAGGCGGAGGAGGCAGCTCAACGATGAAGGGTTTCATATTGATCGGGGGCTCCGGCACCTCCGCAATATCCCAGTAGCCGGCCACCGCGAAGGTTGCGAAGGCCACCAGATGGATCAGGATGGCGACGGGCAGGGAAAACCAGCCGCGGCGGGACTTCTTGCGCGCTTCCAGGTCGATCAGCGAGTGCTCGAACATTTTCGTGCACCTCCCAAGTCAGGTTTTGATCGTTCCCCCCGCGGGCCGTCCCGAGGCGGGGTTCAGGAGCGCTCCTAACCTGATTAGAGAGGTGCTGTTCGGGGAAAGTTCCTACGCTGTCTATTGCGTGGTCGGCACGCTGGCCCCGGCGCGCTCGCGGAACCAGGCGGCGGTGCGCTCGATCCCCTGGCGCAGCGGCAGTGGGTCGAGCCAGCCGAGTTCCTTCTTGATCAGCCGGGCGTCGATCACCGAGCGCTGCTGCTCGCCCGGCTTGGCCGGTCCGTGCTTGGCCTCCAGGTCGGTCCCCACGGCGCGGGCCAGCTCGCGGTAGAGCACCACCACCGAGGTCTCGATGCCGGTGCCCACGTTGTAGATGTGGAAGCCGGGCTTCCCCACCGCCAGCAGGTTGGCGCGCACCACGTCGGAGACATGCACGTAGTCGCGGGTCTGGAGCCCCGGGCCGTTGATCGTCGGTGCCTGTCCCGCGAGCAGGCGGCTCAGGAAGATCGCCACCACCCCGGCCTCGCCGTGGGGGTTCTGCCGCTCGCCGTAGACGTTGGCGTAGCGCAGGCAGGTGACGTTCAGGCCGTAGGCCGTGTGGAAGTAGAAGAGATAGCGCTCGAACGAGAGCTTGGAGACGCCGTACGGCGACACCGGGCGCGCCGGGTGCTGCTCGTCGGCCGGGAAGTAGTCCTGCTCGCCGTAGATGGCGCCGCCGGTCGAGGCGAAGAGCACCTGCTTCACGCCTCCCTGCCGGGCCGCGTCCACTAAATTCAGGCTCCCCAGGATGTTCACGTCCGCGTCGAACGCGGGGTTCTCCACGGAACGCCGCACGTCCATCTGCGCGGCGTGATGGACCAGCACGTCCACTCCGCTCTCCCGCACCAGGGCCGCGGCCTCGGGCGAGCGGATGTCGTGTACGTGGAGCTCGGCGCCTGCGGGAACGTTCTCCCGCCGCCCGCCGGAAAGGTCGTCGAGAACCAGCACGCGGTCCCCGCGGTAGAGAAAGGCGTCGGCCAGGTGGGAGCCGATGAAGCCGGCACCCCCGGTGATGAGCACGGTCTGTGGTGATCGGTCGTTCGTCATGGCGCCGGAGCTTATAGCAAGAAACGCGCCGGTTACTTCGCAGTGTAGACGCGCACCTCACCCAGATCCTCGGCCAGCTCGAGCGGTGGCACTTCCAGGCGGTGGCGGACCTCCTCGGCCTCGGTTTCGTCCCCCCGGAGCACGGCGATGCGTGCTCCGGCCCAATCCCTGGGCCGCCACAGGGGCTCGGTCGGACGCGAGCGAAGCGAGAGGACCCAGACCGGAGTCGTCTCCCCCCGCTCCCAGCGGACCACGTTGGCATGGAAGCCCGCGGGCCAGGCCCGCCAGTAGCCTCCGAGCAGGTGTGTCGAGCCCGAGGCCAGGATCTCGTCCGTGCCCTCCCCGAATTGATCGAGCGCGGCTCTCGCCCGTGTCACGGAGGGCTCGCCGTAGCGCCAGACCGCCACGAGCAGCAGCATCGTCAGGCCCAAGGCATTGGCGATCCGGTGCCAGCGCTCCGGCCGGTCTTCCAGGAGGAAGACCAGCGCCAGCGCGGGCGCGAGCGTGCCCAGGGCGAGCAGCTCCACCGCCACGTAGCGGACGCTCCAACCGTTGTGCTTCGCCCAGTAGGTCGTCCCCATGACGATCACTTCCCCGAGGCCGACAACGAGGAGGCAGAGACCTGCCGAGAACGCCAGCCGCCGACGGAGAAGCAGCGCGGCGACCAGCAGCCCGAGCGCGGCCAGCACCAGCGGGAGGGAGAGGTAGTCCATGGACCTCTCCGCCAGCGTCCGCCAAGCCAGGGGCCAGTCCCCGGGATCGGCCGCGGAGAACGAGGTGGCGCGCCGGTAGACCGAGAGCCGCGAGAAGACCAGGCTGGCTCCGAAGGAGAACACCACGGCGAAGAGGGCCAGCACAGTCCGGCCGGGCCGCAGGAGGAAGTGGCGCGCCACCACCAGGGGGAAGAGCCAGAACAGGGTCGTGAGCGAGATCCAGAAGGCCAGCAGGAGCAATCCGATACCGACGGCCACCCTCCACCACGAGCGGGATTCCAGCAGAAGCAGCCCGGCCAGACTGAGCGCGACCGCCTGGCCGTAGGGCTGCATCTGCACGAAGGCATGGGCGCGGATCTCCTGGCCTCCGAGCCAGAGAGCCAGGGTGAGCGCTCCCACCGCGGGCCAGTACGGCCGCGGCACCACCGTCCGCGCCAGCAGGAAGAACGAGGCCACCACCGCGAGGAGCCGCAGCCCCACCTGGAACAGCAGGTTCGCGAACGGGGAGTCGATCCCCAGGCTAAGGAGCGGGATCAGCGAGCCGAAGCGGTTCTGCTCCCAGAAGAACGGGGTCCAGCGATACAGGCTGGCGAAGACCGGGACGAACGAGTCGCTGGTGTGGTACGCGTGGATCGGCGACAGGTCTATCCAGACGGCGAGGGCGGCGACCACCGCGGCCACCCACCATCCCCACCTGTCGGGTCGGGAGGTCATGCCCCTCCGGTCAGGCGGGACGGGTGGCGACCGCGATGATGCCCAGGCCCGGCCCCGGAGCCAGGGGGTCCAGGCGCCGCAGCACGGGGACGAACATGTTGAAGACCTTGAGCTGCGAGCGGCTGAAGTGCCGCCGCTTGAGGACCTTGCCGTTGAGGTACCAGCCCAGCACCGCGAAGTGGTTGAAGTCGCGGAACAGATCCACCTGAAAGCCGGTCTCGCGCAGCTCCTGCCCCAGCGTCTCCTTGTCGTAGCGGCAGCGGTGCCCGAGCACCTCGTCGAGGCTCGAGTAGAGGTGCTGCCCCTGCGGCACGTAGAGCACCACCCGCCCGCCCGGCTGGAGGGCGCCGTAGATGTTCCGTAGCGACTGCAGGGGGTCGCGCACATGCTCCAGCACGTTCAGGCAGATCACGGTGTCGAACGTGCCCTGCCAGCGCTCGAAGCCGCGGGGGTCCTCCAGGTCGATCTGGTCGATCGTGAGGTAGGGCTTGCCCAGCGACAGGTTGCGGAGGTAGTGCAGATAGTTCGGGTTGATGTCGCTGGCCACGTAGAGGTCGCGCGGTAGGAGCCAGGAGGTGATGTTGCCGATACCCGCGCCGATCTCCAGCACCCGGGCGCCGACATAGGGCGCGATGCTGTCCGCCATCCAGCGGTTGAAGAGCTGGGCGCGCTCCAGGCTGTGCAGGATATGGGAGCCGTACTCGTCCTCGGCGTAGAGGTCGTCGATGATCCAGTACTTGAACATGGCGCGGAAGGCCTTGACCCCGTCCTTCCAGCCGATCTTCTTGCCCTCGCGGTAGGTGCGGCCGAGATAGCTGATCGGCACCTCGAAGATCCGGCACTCGCGCTTGGCGATTTTCGCTGTGATTTCGGGCTCCATGGCGAAGTCGTTCGAGCGGATCGGGATCGACTTCAGGAGCTCCGCCCGGAACATCTTGTAGCAGGTCTCCATGTCCGTCAGGCTCAGGTCGGTGAACCAGTTGCTCACGGCGGTGAGCATCTTGTTGCCGAGCGAGTGGCGGTGGTTGAGGACCCGCCGGCGGTCGCTCGGGAGGTAGCGCGAGCCGTAGACCACGTCGGCGCCATCCTCCAGGAACGGCCGGACCAGGCGGCCGTAGTCGTTGGGGTCGTACTCCAGGTCCGCGTCCTGGAACAGGATGAGGTCGCCGGTGGCCTCGGCGATCCCCTTGCGGATGGCCGCGCCCTTGCCTTGGTTGTGCTGCTCGAACAGCCGCACCCGGTCCGGGTGCTCGGTCGCGAGCGCGCGCAGGACCTCGGTGGTGCCGTCCCGCGAGCCGTCGTTGACGATGACCAGCTCCAGCTCGCGGATCTCGGGGACCGACACCCTGAGCACCCGCTCGACCAGCTCCCTGACCAGGAAACGCTCGTTGTAGACCGGGATGACGACGCTCAGCTTGAGGGCGTCCGGGGATGTCTCTTCACTTGCTTTCATGCGCGTTCGGGCGCGGATCGTAGCACAGGCGCCCCGGGGATGACCTCGTACCCGGCGGGCAGGACGCGCACGCGCCGGGGGCGACCCGTACGCGGCGCGTATGGCCTGTCCCCGCAGCGTACGACGCGCACGCGCCGCGGCTGAGCCGTGCGCGCCGAGTACGCGCCGTGTGCGAAGCGTACGGCTTGTACGCGAAGGGGACGGCGCGCACGCGGCGGGTATGACCTCGTCCCCGGCGGGTACACCTCGTACCTGAAGGGGATGGCGTCTATCCTGCGGGTAGCACCTCGTACCCGCCGCGCAGGACTTCTTCCCCCGATGGGGAGGCTTTCCCCAACGGCTCAGAACCCCTCCCCGGCCGGACGCGTGATACCTTGCCGTCGCCCATGCGCGCCTCCCCTCTCCCGCTGCAGGGAGACCCCGCCCGGGTGCCCCCCGACCGGTCCCCCGGCCCCGTCGACGTGATCGTGCCCGTGGCAGGGGCTCCGGAGGCGTTCGCCCGCTGTCTGGAAAGCCTGCTCGCCCATACCGATCTGGAGAGGGACCGGCTGGTCGTCGTGCTCGACGGTCCCCAGCCTCCGGGGATGCCGCGGCTGCCGGAGGGGGCGTTGGTGCTGGAGAATCCCGAACGGCAGGGGTTCGTGGTCAGCGTCAACCGCGGCATGTCCGCCGGCGGTCAACAGGACCGCGACGTCATCCTGCTCAACAGCGACACCCGCGTGACCGCGGGCTGGGTGCGCAAGCTCCAGGAGGCAGCGTACTCGGCGCCGGAGATCGCCACCGTCACCCCGTTCTCGAACAGCGCCACGATCTGCTCCCTCCCCCGCTTCCTGGAGACCAATGCGCTCCCCTCCGGCTGGGACGACGAGCGCTTCGGCCGCCTGGTCGAGGAGTGCTCGCTACGGGTCTATCCGCGGCTGCCCACGGGCGTGGGCGTCTGCCTGTACATCAAGCGCAAGGCGCTCGATGGGATCGGGCTCCTCGACGAGAAGAGCTTCGGAGAGGGGTACGGCGAGGAGAGCGAGCTCTGCATGCGTGCGCTCAAGGCGGGCTACGCCCACGTGCTGGACGACGCCACCTTCATCTTTCACGAGGGCCAGCGCAGCTTCGGGACGCGGCGGGGCTCGCGGGTGAGGTCCGCCCACCGGGCCATGCGGCGGCTCCATCCCGAGTACCTGGCCACGGTGGCGCGGTTCATCCGCGAGGACCCGGTCCGACCCCTGCGCGAGCGGGTGGTCTCAGCCCTGATTCCTGGAAGGACGATCCGGCCGCCCGAACGGGTGCTCCACCTGGTCCACGGCTGGCCTCCCTGGAACTCCGCGGGCACGGAGCTGTATGCCGCCGGGCTGGTCCGGAGGCAGGCCCGCCATAGGGAGGTCGCGGTCTACGCGCGCATCGCCGACCCGGAACGGTCGAAGGGGGACGCGATCGAGCTGCTGGACGGCGGCGCCCGCGTCCGGCTGATCGTGAACAACTTCAGGCAGCGCGACCCGCTCTCGCGCAATGCCCTGCGCGACCGGGGATTGGAGGCGGACTTCTCGCGCCTGCTCGACGAGGTCCGCCCCCGGCTCCTCCACGTCCACCATCTGGCGGGGCACGTGGCCTCTCTGGTCGGGATCGCGGCGCGGCGGGGGATTCCGATCCTCTTCCAAGTCCAGGACTGGTGGCAGCCCTGCGCCCGGGTCAACCTGCTCGATGCCTGGGGTCGCCTCTGCACCGGTCCGGGTCTTGCCAAGTGCGCGGCCTGCCGGCCGTTGACCCGGCTCCCGCTCCTGAACCGGCCGCTCTATGCCTACCGCTTCGCCCTGATGAAGAAGGCCCTGAGGAGTGCGGACGCCTTCGTCATGGGGTCCCGGTTCATCCACCAGAGCTACCTAAGGCTGGGATACCTGCGGCCTGATGATCCGGTCTTCGTGATCCCCTACGGCGTGGAGCTGGCGCCGCGTCTGAAGAGGGAGAGAGGCCAGCGGGGTCAACCGCTCCGCTTCGGGGCCATCGGCTCCTCCCTGCCGCACAAGGGGATGCACGTCGCCACCGAGGCTTTCGCCGGGATCGACCCGGACCGGGCGAAGCTGACGGTCTGGGGGAACCCGCCTTTCGAGGAGGAGCGCAAGCCCGCGATCTTTGCGGAGATGGACGCGCTGATCGTCCCCTCGCTCGGGCTGGAATCATTCGGTCTGGTTGCCCGCGAGGCCATGCACCACGGCGTGCCGGTGCTGGCGAGCGACCGCGGCGCTCTCCCCGAGATGTTCGACGGGGACCATGGAGCCCTCTTCGATCCCGAGGACCCGGCGTCGTTGCGCGCCTGGATCGAGCGGCTGATTGCGGAGCCGGAGATCCTGGACCGCTGGGCGGCGGTCCTGCCCCGGGTCAAGGGAATGGACGAGCACGCCGAGGAGATCGAGGCGGTGTACGAGCGGGTGCTGGGATGAGCGTGGTCTGGCGGGTTCTGCGGACGGAGGGGCTCCTCTCGGTGCGGGACCGCGCCCTGGACCGGATCGCCGAGGCTCGGAGGCGGCGGTCGTTCTCCCCGGCTCCGGAGAGCTGGAGGCCCGAGCCCGTCCGCGTCCTCCATCTCTCCGCGACTCCGCCGGCCCCTCGGCTCGGGGGTGTCCAGGCTCACCTCCTCCGAAGCCTGGATGCGAACAGCGCGCTCCTCTACCCCGAGACGGGCGGATGGCGGCTGGAGGTCCAGGGGCAGGCGCTCACCTTCCCCGGACTGCCGCCTTCTCCGGTCGCCCTGGAGGATGAAGCGTTCGAGAGGGCGGTCCGGTCGGCGGTTGGGGTCCTGGGAGCGACGGCCCTCCATGTCGAGGGGCTGGCGGGCCTCCCTCCCCTCTCCCTCCTCCGCTTCCAGGATCTGGAGCTGACCCTCTCCCTCCACGACTTCGCGGCCTTCTGCCCACGCCCTCACCTCTTGGAGCGCCCGCAGCTCCGCTTCTGCTTCTACTCGCGGGACCTCGACCGGTGCGGGCGCTGCCTGCGACAGGACTGGCCGGTCGAGGACGAGCTCCAGGCCGAGCGGAGAGCGATCGCGGCCGAGCTGCTGGCGACCGCCTCCAGCCTGATCTTCCCATCGGAGTTCCTCCGGCGGACGTACAACGAGCTCTTCCCAGGGCTCCCTCCGGAGCGGCAGCGCGTCGTCCCTCCCCTGGGAGGGCAGGCTGTCCCCCTGCCGCCGCCCTCCGGACCGGTCCGCCACGTGGCGCTCGTCGGAGGGGTTCAGGCGCACAAGGGGGCGCTGGTCTTCGAGGAGGTGGCCCGGCGGAGGGAGGATCTGCGCTGGACCGTGTACGGGGGAGGGGACCCCGTGATCCTCGCTCGGCTGCGGCGGCTGCCGAACGTCCGGATCCGCGGCTATTACCGCAACGGCACGCTCCCCCGCCTCCTGCGCGAGGACGGCGTGGACCTCGCGCTGCTCCTCTCGATCGTGCCCGAGTCCTACAGCCTTGTCCTTGATGAATGCGCCGCCGCGGGCGTGCCGGTGGTGGCGTTCGAGCTGGGAGCCGTGCCAGAGCGTCTGAGATCGGGACGGCTGGTCCCCCTGGAGGACGGGGCGGAGGGGATCATTGAGGCCCTGAGACGCCGCGAAAGTTGAAACGCAGCCCCTGAAACCCTCCATGCTACAATTCCGCTCCCTTCGCATGAGAATACCCCTGTGGCCACGAAATCGAACTGTTGAGAGGGCGGTGCCCGGCGAGCTCTCCGTGACTCGGGAGCACGTCCTCTGGGGCTACCGCCTTTTCCTCGACCGCGAGCCCGAGAGCGAGGCCCGGGTGGCGGACAAGATAGCCGCCTGGAAATCGGTGCGGCAGCTCCGGATCGACTTCATGACATCCCAGGAGTTCCGGGACAGGAACCCGGACCTCGCCCTGACCAACGAGCCGCTGGTCGTCATCCGGGAGATCTCGCCGGGGCTCCGGCTGTTCATCGACCTCTCCGACCAGGTCGTGGGGATGGGCGTCCTCCGCGGGCGATATGAGACCGAGGAGCTGGAGCTCGTCCGCCGCCACGTCCGCGCCGGCGACACCGTGCTGGACATCGGCGCCAACATCGGCTTTCTCACCATGAACCTGGCGGCCATGATCGGAAGCGGCGGCAAGGTGTACGCCTTCGAGCCCTCGCCCCGGATCGCCGACCTTCTGGAGCGCTCCGTGGCCGAGAACGGCTTTGGCGACCGCGTCGAGGTGGCGCGGGCCGCGGTCGCCGACCAGCCGGGACGGCTGGGGCTTTTCCTGGGCAACGACTCGCTGAACCTGAGCGGCTCCTACCTGGTGCGGAACGAGGTCGCGCCGGACATCCCCGGCAGGGTCCTCGAAGTGCCGGTGCTCCAGCTCGACGCCGAGCCGATCCGCCGCCCGGTCTCTTTCATCAAGATCGACGTCGAGGGCGCGGAGCCCCTCGCGCTGCGCGGAGCCCGGAACATCCTGCGCGAGGACCGGCCCACGATCCTGGCCGAGCTCAACCCGAGCCAGCTCGCGCGCGTGGCCGGGTGCAACCCGGCCGACTTCCTGGCCGAAATGGAGGCCCTGGGGTACGCCTGCCGGACGCTCGGGGGCCGGGCGGTCCGCACTTCCCAAAACTTCCCTGAAGGCGACATCCTTTCCGTCGTCTTCGCCCCTCGCTGACCCGGATGGATGGACGGCAGCCGGAGGTCTGGGACCTCCACTGGAAGGAGCTGCGCAAGGAGCGGTCGCTCTTCGGCACCCTGGCGTCGCTCGTGCGCCGCTTGGTGCTCGGCCGTGCCGTGCGCCACTACACCGGCCGCTACTTCCCGCGCCAGGGGTGGCTCGCGGACGCCGGGTGCGGCACGGGACAGGCCTCGGAGCGGATCGAGCCCGCGGAGCGCCGGCTGCTGGGGCTCGACTTCTCCCTGGAGGCGCTGCTCGACGCCCGCCGCGCCTCCTACCGCGCCCTGGTGCAGTGCGACATCCGCCACCTGCCGTTCCGCGACGGCTCCCTGGCCGGAGTCTGGAACCTGGGGGTGATGGAGCACTTCCACCCGCCGGAGGGGCACGAGATCCTGCGCGAGGTCGGCCGTACCCTGCAGCCGGGCGGAGCCGCGCTCCTGTTCTGGCCTCCCGAGATGGGCTCCTCCCGGATGGTCCTCGGACCCATCGAGTGGGTACGCACCCGTCTGACCGGCAAGCAGTTCGAGTTCTTCCCGGCGGAGGTCAACCGCCTGCGCTCGTTCCGGCACGCCCGGGATATGCTGAGCGGCGGCGGCCTCGAGCCGGCCGCGGTTCATTTCTCCCTCCATGACCTCTTCATCCACTTCGTGGTCGTAGGCAGGAAGCCCGCCGCGTGAAGATCGTCGCGGTCGTGGCCGCCTATGACGAGGAGAAGACCATCGGGACCCTGACCCGACGCCTCCTGGCCACCTTCCAGGGGATGGAAGGCCTGGATTCCGAGCTGCTCTTCGTGGTCGAGGGACGGGACGAGACCCGCTCGATCCTCGAAGAGATTTCCCGCGAGAGCCCGGGTATCCGCATCCTCTACAACCCGGAGCCGTCCGGCCTCGGCGCCGCGTTCCGGCGCGGGTTCGACGCGGTGCCCGCCGACGCCGACTATGTCCTTACTCTCGACGCCGACCTCAACCACCAGCCCGAGGAGGTGCCGCGCCTGCTCCAGCGCCTGCGCGAGTCCGGGGCCGACATCCTGGTGGGGTCGCGGTTCCTCGACGCCAGCGAGGTCGAGGGGTCTCCCCTGTGGAAACGGATGCTGTCCGGCTCGGTCAACCTGCTGATGCGCTTCCTCTACGGCGTGAGCGTCCACGACAAGACCTCGGGGTTCCGCCTCTACCGGGCCGAGGCGCTGCGGGAGATCGAGTTCCGGCGCAGCGGCTTCGCCTTCCTCCCCGAGATCCTGATCCGCGCCCACCAGATGGGTCTCGAGGTGGTGGAGGAGCCGATCCACTTCATCTTCCGGCGCGAAGGGAAATCCAAGATGGCCTTCTGGCGCACCAGCCTGAGCTACCTCGCCCTGCTGGGCGCCCGCTTCGACCTGCGCCCGAGCCGGCGAGGCCGGCGATGACGGCGCCGACCGCAATACCGGGCATGCGCACGGGGCCGTTCGCCCTCCTCCTGGGCGCCACGGTGTTCGCCCTCGCCCTGCTGTTCTACTTCCCGACCCTGGGCTCCTCCTGGGCCTACGACGACATCGACTACATCAACCAGGCCGCGGACACCATGGCAGGCGAGCGCGGGTTCGCGGCCCTCCTGCTGCGCCCCCAGGGGGAGCACATCATCACCGGCTTCCGGCTCGTCCTGCACGCCAGCCTGAAGCTCTTCGGCATCGACGCGTTCCCCTACCGCCTGCTCGTCCTGATGACCCACGCGGCCTCGGCGCTCTTCCTCGGCCTCCTGGCCCGGCGCTACACCGGATCGGCCGCGGCCGGCCTGGCCGCGGGCATCACCTACGTGGGGGCCTCCGGGTTCTCCTCCATGTGGGTCTGGTTCCCGTCGGGGGCCACCGTGCCGTTCGCCATGGCCCTCCTGACCGGCGGCCTGCTGGCCCTGGCCTGGCGCGACCGGCTGGGGGTGCGCAACGCCCGCCTGATCGCGGGCGCGGCCCTGGTCGCGGCGCTCTTCACCGAGAGCACGCTCGCCCCCCTTGCCGCGCTCCCCCTGGCCCTGGACGAGTATGAGCGGCGGCGGCACGGGAAGCCGCGCCGGCCCGTGGGGCTGTTCTCCATCTTCTGCGTCGTGGCCATGGTGTCGGTGGCGGGCCTGGCCTCGTACCTCTACACGCAGACCTTCGGCCCGCGGGTATCCCTGAACCTCTGGCAGGGCATCCCCCGCTCCGCCTTCCTCCTGCTCGTCGCGCCGTTCCGGCTGTTCTTTCCCGGCGTCCCGGTCGCCGCTTCCGATCCCGGCGTGCGCACCGCGATCCTCGGCGCGGTCCTCGGCCTCGCCGTCGCCGCGCCGGTCACCGCGCTCCTCCTCGGCCTCTGGCACCGCGGCGCCCCCCGCCTGGCCGGGATCGCGGCGCTCCTGGCCATCGGCCCGCTGGGAGTCGTGGGCCTGGTCGGCCTCGGCCGCTGGCGCACGAGCTACTGGGAGCTCTATGACGCGGACCGTTACTTCTTCACCCTGCTCGTCCCGGTCTCTCTGCTGGCCGGGGCCGTGGCCTTCTCGGTGGCCGGGCATCTGAAGGGCTGGCCTCGCCGCTACCGTGCGGCCCTGCTGCTGCTCGTGGTTGCCGGCCTGGGCTCCGAGCTCCTGCTCCACCGCCGCGCCCTGCTTCGCCGCATCCCGTTCGACGTCTACCAGGCCCATGAGACCCGGTTCGAGCAGCTCGGGCGCCTCGCCGAGCTCCTGGAAGCCGCGGCCCGCGACCTCCCTCCGGGCTCCCCGCCGCTCGAGGTCCCGGACACCTCGCTCTGGTTCCCGGACGTCCACAACGGCCACGTCACGACCCGCGTCCTGCTCCACGTGCTGGGCCGCGGCCCGGGCGCGCGGCTGCGCCTCGCCAAGGACAGGGTGGGCGAGCGCGACGCCCGCATCCTCAACCCGGTGCTCGACGCCTGGGCGCGGGAGATCGGCGCCCCCCTCCCCTACCTCGCGATCCGCGACGGCCGGCTGGAGGACGCCAGCACCACCCCGCTCGCCGATTTCCGCCAGGGGCCGCAGCCCGAGGTCGTGGCGAGCGGGTTCCACGACTGGGAGCCGGGCGGCTACCGCTGGATGTCGGGGCGCGGCGAGCTGCGCCTGACCCTGGCCGCGCGCAGGATGATCTTCATCCTCGCAACGGTGCCCGAGGCCCTGCCCCTGAACATCCAGGTGACCGCCGTGGACGATGTTTCCGGCATCCCGGTCCCGGTGGGGATGATCGAAGTGAAACAGGCACCGGCCAACCTCTACGTCCTCGACGCCGTCCCCTTCCTGACCCGCTTCGGCAACGGCCGCCGCGTGCGGCTCGTGCTGGAGAGCGACCGCACCTGGCAGCCGTCCGCCCTGCTCCCCGGCTCGCTCGACCCGCGCGACCTCTCGGTCCAGGTCGTTACCGCCGGCTGCGAGATGCCCCCGGAATAAAAGCGTTCCTGCTATACTTGTCCCAGGATATGTCCATCAAGATTCGGAAGCACCGCGCCGGCGCGACCGGCCTGGCAGGCATTCTCCTGCTCCTCCTGCCGGCGCTCGCCGCGGGCCAGAACGCCCCTCCGGTCAAGCCCGGTTTCCCCGTCGAGCTCCCCGGCCAGACCGCGGACGAGGCCGCCGCCGTGGGCAGCCACATCGTGGCCGCCGACCTCGGTCTCACCCCGGGCTACAAGTCCCTGGTCTTCGGCCTGCGCAACGGCAAGCTGTACGTGGTCAGGCGCAACGGCAACGGCACCTGGAGCACGGCGCCCGGCTGGCCCAAGCAGCTCCCCAACCACGTCTACTCCAGCCCCGCAGTCGGCGACCTGGACGGCGACAGCGAGCCCGACATCGTGGTGGGCTTCGGCTCGGTGTCGACGCAGGGGCTCGGCCACGGTGGGGTGAGGGCGTTCAACGTCGAAGGCGATCAGCTCTGGGAGGTGCAGACCTCCGACGTCACTCCGGGCCCGGCCAACGGCCTGCGCGACCCGGTCATGTCCACCCCCGCCATCGGCGACATCGACGGCGACGGCGCGGTGGAGGTGGTGTTCGGGGCGCTCGACCACAAGCTCTATGTGGTCAACGGCGAGAACGGGCAGTCGCATGCCCCCGGGGTCTGGCCCAAGGACATGCAGGACACGGTGTTCTCGTCCCCGTCCCTCCACGACATGGACGGCGACGGCAACCTGGACATCATCATCGGCACCGATTACTTCATGACCAACGGCGGCCGGCTCCGGGTCCTGCGCGCCAACGGCACCGAGCTGCCGGGCTTCCCCAAGGAGATCGACCAGGTGGTCAGCAGCTCGCCGGCCGTGGGCGACATCGACGGCGACGGCAAGCCGGAGATCGTCCATGGCACCGGGACCTTCTTCCCCAACCGGCTGGAGAGGGTCTACGCCTGGAAGTGCGACGGCTCGGCCGTGCCGGGCTGGCCGGTGGCGGTCACCGGCCAGGTCCATACCTCCCCCGCGCTCGCCAACCTGGACGGCGACCCCCAGCTGGAGGTGGTGGTGACCGCGGACAACACCCGCTCCAGCACCCAGTTCCGCCTCTACGCCTTCCAGGGCAACGGCAGCCAGATCTTCTCCACCGTGATCCGCGACTTCTTCAACCAGAGCCTCAGCGGCGCCGAGCCGGTCGTGGCCGACGTCCTGGGCGACACGGCCCTCGAGATCCTGGTGCCCACCAACGGCGAAGTGGCGATCTTCAACCTGGCGGGCGCGCAGCTCACCGAGACCGACAACTTCCCGGACGATCCGGCGAAGCCGAACCTCATGACCCAGGACTCCATTTCCGCGGTGGCCGTGACCGACCTGGAGACCGACGCCTCGGACAACAAGATCGAGATCCTGGTGGTCTCGGCGCGGGACTTCCCCACCCAGACAATCACCGTGGTCCAGGCCTGGAACCCCGTCAACCGCACCTCGACGCCGCCCTGGGGCTTCTTCCGCCGCAGCGCGGACCGGCGCGGCACGGCGCCGGGTACCGGCGCCTGCGCAGGCTGCCCCGGCGAGACGCCGCCGCTCGACCTCCACACCCTCACGCCCTGCCGCCTCGTGGACACGCGCAACGCCGTGGGGCCGCGGGGGGGACCGGCCCTCGCCTCGGGAGTCGGGCGCAGCTTCGTCCTGACCGGCGTCTGCGGCGTCCCCGCCATGGCCCGGGCCCTGTCGCTCAACGTCACCGTGGTGAGCCCCACGGGCGGAGGCAACATCCGCTTCTCCCCCGGCTGCCCGCCGACCCAGGCCAGCGGCATCAACTTCAGCGCCGGGCAGACGCGGGCCAACAACGCGCTCCTGGAGCTGGGGGCCGGAGGGGTGCTGACCGCCACTCCCTCCATCACCGGCTCGGGGACCGTCCACCTGGTCATCGACGTCAACGGATACTTCGAGTAGAGGACCCCGTTTCGTGCTGCGTGCTAGAGTGCGCACAGTACCGGAATGGTGGTTCTCTTCGACGTCCTCGTCATTGCGGCGATAGCGGCCGGGCTGCTGTGGGGGTGCGGAATCCCCCTGGCGCGCCTGCTCCTGCCGCGGCGCCTCCAGCCCCTGCTGCCGCTGGTGGCCCCCTTCCTGGGTCTCTCGCTGATCTCGGCGCTGTGCCACTGGGCCGGCTCCCTGGGCGGGACGCTGCGCCACTTGCGCTGGCCGGTCGTGGCGATCGCCGCCGCCGGCTGGATCTTGATCCTGGCGGACCGGCGGCTCCGCAGCTCCCCCCGCGGCTCGGCGCCGGCCCTCGCGGCCGGCCTCCTCGCCTTCCTGCTCGCGGCCGTCCCCCTCTTCAAGCTCGGCTACCTCACGACCCTGGGCGCGACCGTGGACGGTATCTCTTACGCGGTCCGCTCCGAGTACCTCCAGGATGCTCTACCCTTCCGGAACAATCTTTCGCCCGGCAAGCCCTGGCTCGGTTGGGTGATGGGCCAGATCGAGCTCATCCGCCTCGGCGACGTCCAATTCACCGGCCTGCTCGGCCTGCTCACCGGGCGGCGCAGCTACGAGCTGCTCACCGCCGTGGCGGCGCTGTTCTTCGCCCTGACCTCTGTCGCCGTGTTCGCCTGGGCGCGCACCGGCCTGCGGCTCCCCCGGCGCGCGGCCCTCTTCGCCGCGCTGCTGGCGGGGAGCCACAACCTCCTCCTCTGGCCGGTCTACGACAACTTCCTCTCCCAGGCCGTTGCGACCAGCCTCATTCCCGTGGTGCTCGCCTTCGCTGTCGAGGGGCAGCGCCGGCCGGACTGGCGGACGGCGGCCCTCGCCGGCGTGCTCCTGAGCGCGCTGATCTCGATCTACCCTGTCTACGCGGCCTACACCCTCGCCGGGGTCCTGGCCTTCTGGGGTGTTGCCTGGCTGTCGCGTCCGGGCCTCGGGCGCAACCTGGGGCGGGCCGCCCTCTGGTGGCTGGGGGCATCGGCCTGCGCCGCGGCCTGGAACGGCGTCGCCCTCGTCCGTTCCGTCCGCGAGCTCGGCTTCTTCTCGCAGGTCCTCGACCCGGATAGGATCCAGAGCGCGGGCACGGGCAACATCCTCGTCTTCCCGCCCTTCATCGAGGTCTTCGGCCTGGTGGCCCACGCGGATGCCGCCTATGGCGGGGGCCTGGAGCGCAATCCTCTCGCGCTGCTGAACGTGTTCGGCCTGGGGCTCGCCGCGCTGGCGCTCTTCGGGTGGTGGCACCTGAGGCCGCGCGCCCGCATGGCCGCCGCCGTCCTGCTCCTGACCGGCCTCGCCCTGGCCGCCCAGCAGCGATGGGGGATCAACCCTCCCGACGGCTACCCATACGGCTGGTACAAGTCGGTCTCGGCCCTGGCGCCGCAGGTGGTGGCGCTCCTCGCGGCGGGCCTCGCCGCGCTCTGGCGGTACCGGTCCAAGCGTTGGCTCGCCGCTCTGGCGGGGCTCCTGCTCCTGGGGATCAACGTCAAGTGCTCCCTGTGGACCCAGTCCTACGTCCTGGAGGTCCGGGTCCCGGAGGACCGGGTCCCCGTCGACCGGGAGCTGATCGAAGCCGCGCAATCGGCCTCCCGGCTCGGCCCGGACGACTGGCTCCTCCTCGATCTCTCCTCGGGTCTGCGCCCGCACTGGCTCGGCTACCTGCTGCGGGACCACAAGGTCCGCTACCGTGACCGCCTCTGGATCATCCACGTGGAAACCCCGGGCGAGGCCGGCGCCTTCTTCCGGTACGCGCTGGTCGACCTGGAGGAGCGGCGCGGGGCCGCTGGCGAGCCCTGGTACGACCCCGGGAGCTACGTCCGCCTGTGGGGCAACCGGCGCTACGAGCTCAGGATGCGGCGCGACTCGGCCATGGCGAGCACGTTCTGGGGGCGCCGCTGGCCGCAGGGCGAGGCCGTGGCGCTCGCCATCGCCGCCGGGCGCGGCACCCCGGCGACAGCCGCGGTCTCCCTGGGCGCGGAGGCGCGGGATCTCTCGCTGGGGGCGGGTACGCCCCGGACCGTCCAGATGCGGGTCTTCAGCGCCGGTACCGGAGCGCGTTTGGCCGTCCAGGGGCTTGGCGCGCCGGTGGATCTCCCCCCCGGCGGCTGGCTCGTCGACCTCGACCTGGCATGCGCCGGTGCCGCTGGCTCCGGCCGCTTCGTCGTCAGCCACACGGAAGGCGACGCGCTGCTCGCTGATGTCCAGGTGCTGGGGGCCGTCACCGGGCAGGCGGGGGCCTGCGTGGAGACCTCCCCCCTACCGGAGGGAGCTGCCTACGTGGAGCAGCAGATCCTCGACGGCCACCGGGTGCGGCTCGACGCGGTCCTCCTGCGGCCGCGGGGCGAGCAGCGCGTCTACCGGCTCAGCTACCACATCGGAGAAGAGAAGGGGGGGCAGTTCGGAGTCTGGAGCCTCGATTTCCAGCCCGGGACGCGGGTGCAGAGAGGCACCCTGGAGCTCGACCTCGGCGACCGCTCGGCGGCCGGCGCGATCGACGGCCGGCCCACCGCGCCGGAGACCTGCTGCTTCGACAAGCAGGCGAGGTCTTTCGAAGGCGGCATCGCCTGGTGGCGGCTCCACCCGACCGAGCAGCTCCGGGTCGAGCCGATGCTCTGGTTCCTCCGCTCCGGAAGCGGGTCTGTCGAAGTGAGCCGCTCCCTCCCGGTCGCCCGGCTCGAGATCCTGCCGGATATTACTGTAACGAAGCCGGCGCTCCCATCGCCCTATTGACGTCCCTGCGCTCCGGGGCTTATCGTTGTTAGGAACCACCGGTATATCTGCGTCGCTGCTTATACAGCAATCGATTGTCCTTAAGAGAGGAAAAGGGAAATGAGAAGCTGGACCAACCGAATCTTTGTCATCGTCGCTGCTCTCGCGATCAACGGCTCCGTCCTGCACGCGCAGGCGACCCGCACCTGGGTCTCGGGAGTCGGCGACGACGCCAACCCCTGCAGCCGCACGGCGCCCTGCAAGACCTTCGCTGGCGCTATCTCGAAGACCGCGACCGGAGGTGAGATCAACGTCCTCGATCCGGGCGGCTTCGGCGGGGTGACCATCACCAAGTCCATCACGATCTCCTCCGAAGGTTTCGAGGCCGGCGTGCTCGTGTCGGGCACCAACGCCATCATCGTCAATGCAGGGAACACTGGCATCGTGGTTCTCCGCGGGCTCGACTTTGAGGGCCTCGGAACGGGCCTCTCCGGGATCAGGGTGCTGTCGGCCGGCTCCGTCCACGTCGAGAACTGCACGATCAACCGCTTCACTCAGTTCGGTATCGACTTCGCCCCCACGAGCGTTACGACCCACACCGCCCAGCTCCACGTCAGCAACTCGATCATCCGCAACAACGCGGGCATTAATAGCGGCGGCATCCGCATCAAGCCGGGTGTCAACGTATCGGCCGTGGGCATGATCGAGAACACCCAACTGAGGAACAGCAACGTCGGTCTCCGCGTCGAGGACAACAGCAGGGTAACGGCCAAGGACACCACGGCTGCCGGGAACACCACTGCCGGCTTCCTCGCCGTCGGGAGCGCCTTGGCGTCGACCCTGAATCTCGACGATTGCGCCGCGATCGGCAATGTGAACGGCGTAAAGGCGGACCTCGGTCTCGCCACGATCCGGGTCAGCGACTGCATGGTCGCCGGCAACACCACCGGCTTCAACACCTCCGCCGGCGGCCACATCGCCACCTTCGGCGACGTCATGAACGCCGACGCCAACAATGGCGTGATCGATGCTGACATTCCGAAGCAGTAGATAAGCTCCGGTGCGTGAAAGCCCTCCTTGCCAGGATCGGAAGGAGGGTTGTCCGCTAGATCACGAGCGCCGCCAGGTACTCCAGAGCCGGATCCAGCGTCCGCGCCACCGCCACGCTGAGGTCTCCTCCATGAACGCCACGCGCTCCCGCCAAGACTCCAGCTCATGGTAGAGCAGGTCCCGCTCGGTCTGCAGGCGCTCCTGGTCCGCGAGCAACCGGTCGCGCTCGGCGTCCAGCGCCTCCCGCTCGCGGATGGCCTCGGTAAGTTGGATGGCGACGCGGTCCCGCTCCTCGGCGAGCGCCTTCAGCTCTTCCGCACGGTTCTCCCGCAGCCGCTCGGCCTCGTCGAGAAGGCTCCGCGATTCGCGCTGGATGGCCTGTATCTTCATCAGGAGCTGCGGCAGGCGCCGCAGGTAAAGGTCGCGGTGTTTTTCGACGATGTAACGCTGCTGGGGCTGCCCGACCTCGGGGGTGGCGCAGGGCGAGCTCATCGACCGGGGGCGCACCCTGTACTCGAACGCAGCCCCAGGCAGGTGATGGAAGCGCCAGCCGCGCTCGGCCGCAGAGATCCAGAGCTCCCAGTCCTCCCAGCACTGGAAGGGCATGGCGCAGTCGAAGCCCCCGCACTCGGACCACGCGCTCTTGCGGATCACGGTGCAGGCGTCGATGAAGTTGCCCGTCAGGAGCAGGTCGATGTCGAACTCCGGGACCTGGACCAGTCCCGAGCGCAGGCCGAGCTCGAACCGGTCGCCATAGACCACCCCCACCCGCGGATCCTGGTCGAGCACGCGCATCGCCGTCTCCGGGAATCCTGGGAGGAGCCGGTTGTCGGAGTCGAGCGGCAGGATATAGGAGCCGGTCGCCAGCTCGATGCCCCGATTGCGCGCGGCGGAGAGGCCCCGGTTCTCCTGGTGCACCACGAAGTAGCCGGCCGCCTCCAGCGCGGCAAGCACCTCCAGGGTCCGCGGCTGCCGCGAGCCGTCATCGATCACGATCAGCTCGTAGGGCTCGGCGATGCTGCGCTCGGCGCTGGCCACCGCCTCGACCAGGAGCTCTCCATGGTTGAAGCAAGGGACGATTACCGAGAGGCGGACCGGCGCAGCGCCGGGGGTGGAGAGCGCCCGGCGCTGCGGCATGCGGTGGGTCTCCCAGAGGCCGGAGGACGGCAGGTCGGCCTCGGCGTCGAGGTCAGCCAGCAGCCGCACCGATCCCGGGGAGGTCGCCGCCACCAGTCCGACCAGGGGGTCGGCGCCGCCGGTAGTCCGCAGCTGGCCCGCTCCCACGATCTCCCGCAGCCGCTCCTCCGCGAGATCGAGACCGAGCCGCTCCGCGAGGAGGGCCCGGAAGCGCCCGGGATCGCGCATCAAGGCATTGACGCTGACCAGGAGCGAGCGCTCCCGGTGGCGCCGGTGGAAGTCGAGGACGTGGCGGTTGTAGAAGGCCCAGATCCGGTGCGCGTACTCGGGGTTGCGGAGGAAGACCTCGGCGCCCAGCCGCTGCATCGAGTCGGCCACGTCCCAGGGATAGCGGTAGACGAGCAGGTAGCGGGCATCCTCCAGGAGCCCGTCCCAGAAATCGAGGGCGAGCGTGGTCCGCGGGTCCTTCCACCCCCAGGGCCTCCCCGGACGGCGATGAGCCTCGATCAGGGCGCGAGCCGCCTCCCGGTAGAGCGGGAACCGCTTCCGGTCCAGCCGCTCGTGCTCGGTCCACCCCCAGTCACGGTGTCCGCCGTCGTCCGCGGGCGTGGAGTCCGTGAGCATCCGCTGCTGCAGGGAGAGGAAGCCGATGTCTTCGAAATAGCCCTGAGGGTTGGCCTGGTCGGCCGCGAGCAGCCGCTCGCCCATATCCACGCCGGCCGCGGCCGCCACGGAGGCGACCAGCGACGTGCCTGAGCGGTGCATCCCGGTCACGATCAGCGGCATCGTCCACATCGGCGCAGAAGACTAAGGCCAAACCGGCACGGCCGCAACGGCGGGATGAACTTGACGGCGTTCTGTGTTATCCTCCCTTAAAAGGAGGAGGACTACATCGTGAAGCGGATCTACGTTTTCAGCGCTACCCTGCTGGCCCTGGCCACTCTGTTGACGGCCGTACCGGACGTCGCCTATGCCGACGGACCTTTCCGGTTCTTTGCCATCACCCCCTGCCGGATCTTCGACTCCCGCACCGACGGCGACGGCGTGACGCCCCTGCCCAACGGCGTCCACTCGGTCCGGGTCCAAGGCACCTGCGGCGTCCCGGTGGGAGCCAAGGCGGCAGCCCTGAACGTGACCGTCGTCACTCCGAACCGGTCCGGCCACATCACCATCTGGCCGGTGGGAGCCTCGGAGCCTACGGTGTCCACCCTGAACTTCCTGGCCAACGAGTCGGCCCTGGCGAACGGCGCGATCGCGCCGCTGGGTCCGGACAATGGCGGGGCCAACGACCTGAGCTTCCGGTATTCGATGGCGAACGCTCCGGGCACGGGACACATCGTGTTCGACGTGACCGGCTATTTTGCCACGGTGCCCTGAAACGGCACGGTGCTGTGAGCCAAGAGGGCGGCCTTCGGGCCGCCTTTTCGCATTTGTGCTCCTAGGCCTCGTCCTCGCGGCGAGCCTCCTGCCCCGTCTCCCCCTGCTCGCCAACGCGGAGGCGGGATTCACCTCGGACGAAGCCGTCAACGCCCTGGCCGTCCAGCACCTCCTGGATGGCAGGGAGATCTCGGCCTTCAGTTGGGACGCGACCTATTACGGGATGGTCGAGGGTCTCCTGGCCATCCCCTTCGTCGCTGTCCTGGGTCCGACCGCGCTGGCCTTCAAGCTTTCGGCGGTCGTCGGATTCCTCCTCCTGGTGGTGGCTGTGTTCCTCCTCGGCCGCGCCCTCTATGGCGAGACCGAAGGGATCGTGGCCGCGGCGCTCCTGACCGTCTTCTCCCCTCAGCTCCTGTTCTGGAGCACGCTGGCCGTCAGCGGCTTCTGCTTGATCGTCGCCTGGGGAACATTGACGCTGCTCTGCCTGCTGCGAGTGTTGAAGACTCCCTCCACTCTCCGTTTCGCGATGCTCGGCTTTCTGGCCGGGTTCGGCTTCTATATCTTCGAGCTCTTCCTCCCCTATCTCGCGCTCCTTCTCCTCGCGGGAGGAATCGCCCTCCTCAGGGGGCAGCGGCTCGGCAACCTGACCAACCTGGTAGTCGTGGCCGGAGGCTTCGCGGTCGGCGCGGCTCCCAAGATCGCGCTGCTCTGGTCGGGCGGACAGGGCACCAAGCGTCCGGCCTACGCCCTCGCCGGGGGTGAGCAGATCCTCTCGAACCTCCGGCTGCTGATACGCGACTGCATCCCCGCTCTCTTTGGGGTGAACCTCCGCCTGGGGAAGCTTGCCGCAGGCCTCGGCGCCCTCCTGCTCCTGGGCTATGCCGCGGCCTGGGTCTGGGGGATCGTGCGCGTGGCCCGGCCAACCGAGGACGGCGGGCGGAGGTGGATCGAGGCGTTGCTCGTCGTGCTCGTCCCTCTCGTGGCCCTGCTCTTCGTCCTCAGCCCCAACCCCCAGGACGCGGGCTCCAACCGCTATCTCCTGCCTGGGCTGAGCGCGCTGCCCCTGGCGGGCGCCGCCCTGGTGCGGCTGGGGCGCCGGAGCCTCTCCGCGGCCCTTGCCGCGGGGCTCCTCGCGGTCGCGCTCCCTGCCGCGCAGTCGGTCGCGTGGCTCGTCGACCGAGGCTTCCTGACCCCCAGGCTGGAGGTGGCCGTGAAGCGGGAGCCGCTCCGCGACCTCCTCCAGGTACTCGAATCGCTCGGGCTGGAAGGAGGCTACGCCCGGTACTGGGACGCGTACAAGGCGACCTTCCTCGCCGGCGAGAAGCTCGTGTTCGTCCCCTACATGGGCTGGAACCGCTACCCACCCTACTCCCAACGGTTGAGCGGGACGGAGCGGGTCGCCTGGGTCTTCCCCGGAGAGCAGGTGGACCTCCCACCCGCCGGTCACGCCGAGGTGGGCCTGCTGGAGGGGCAACTGCTCAACCAGCTCGCCAGCTCCGGCCGTCCGTACCGGGTGCTCCGCGTTGCTGGTTATCGCGTCTACCTGGGAATCAGCGGGCGGCTCCTGCCGCCGCCGCTGCCTGTGCAACCCGTCCCCCTCGCGCGTCCGCAGGCCGATTTCCTCTCAGCCGCCGTGCCGGCGCGGGTCGCGGCCGGCTCGGAGATCACCGTCCCGGTGAAGGTGCTCAACCGGAGCGATGCCGCCTGGTCGGCGTCCGGGCTCCCCTTTCAGGCCGGTGCCCTGCGGGTCACCGCCTCCTACCGTTGGCTTGCGCCGGACGGCCGTGTCGTCGTAGGCGAGGGTGAGCGCTCGCTCCTGCCAGCCGATGTTCCGCCAGGCGGGACGATCGAGATGATCGTGCGGGCGCGGGTCCCGGAGGTTCCGGGCCCCCATGTCCTCCGCCTCGCCTTCGTCCAGGAAGGTGTTGCCTGGTTCAGCCTCTCCGACCATCCGGTCGAGGTCGTCCCTCAGGCAAAGATGCGCGAGCGGTAGATCCCCTTCTTGTGCAGCTTGTAGCGGAACAGCACGCCCAGGATCGACAGCCCGTAGACCACGCTCCGTCCGAAGCCGATCTGGGACGCCTCGTCGAAGTACCGCGTGGCGATCGGGACCTCCCGCAGCCTCATCCCCTTGATCACGCCCTGGGCGATGATCTCGGTGTCGAACACGAAGTCGTCCGAGTTCGCCTCCAGGTCCACCGCTTCGAGGTAGCGGCGGCTGTAGGCGCGCAGGCCCGAGTGGTACTCGGAGAGGAAGACGTAGAACGTGGCGTTGGCCACGGCCGTGAGGAACAGGTTGGCGAAGTACTTCCACTTCGGCATGCCGCCCTCCAGGGGCTTGCCGCCGAGCATGCGGCTGCCGAAGACCGCGTCGCACTGCTGCCGGAGCAGCGGTGTGACCAGCTCGGGAATGTACTTCGGGTCATACTGGTGGTCGGGGTGGACCATGACGACGATGTCCGCCCCGCGGGCAAGCGCCTCGGCGTAGCAGGTCTTCTGGTTGCCGCCATAGCCGCGGTTCTTCGGATGGACCACCGTGTGGAGACCGAGCTGGCGCGCGATCTCGACGGTGCGGTCCCGGCTCGCGTCGTCGACCAGGATGACGTCGTCCACCCAGTCGAGCGGCAGATCGCGATAGGTGCGCTCGAGCGTCTTCTCGGCGTTGTACGCCGGCATCACGACGCAGATCTTCTGGGTCCTGTTGGAGGGGCTTTCCGGATTCACGGGTGCAGTTTACCGCATGCCGGGACCAAGGTTGCGGCCGGCAAGCGGGGGTTAGTATACTCAGCTGCCTTCGCGCATTCACTCCAGCGCACTACTCAAGATGGACCGACTCGACGAGACCACGGAAGCGCAACGCTGCGGCCAGTTGGAGGCGAAGGCCTTCGACATGCGCCTGCGCGAGCTCGAGAGCCGCGAGCGGGTGGACCGGCTGACTCGTCTGGTGGCGGAGCGGCCGGATCTCGCGGCCGCCCCTGCGCCGGCGCCTGCCGGAGCCGACTCGGCACAGGTCGATCGGCTGCAGCGGCAGGTGGCGCTGCTCGCCGATTACCAGCAGGCGGTCCTCCGCTCCAAGGGGTGGCGGGCGGTCCAGCTCCTGCGGCGTCCATTCGGGCGGGCCTGGTGAGCTAATGGAGTCGGATGAGTCGAAGCAGATCGCCCGCTTGCAGTCCCGCGTGGCCGCGCTGGAGGCTCTCCTCGAGCGGCGCTCCCGCGAGCTGCGGCTGATCCAGAAGCACGTCTGCCATCGCGACATGCTGGTCATCTCGCGGGTCTCCGCGGGTCTTGCCCCCCTCCCCTTCGGGCCGTTCGACCCCGAGTTCTGGCACGAGACCACGGCGCTCACCCCCGCGGAGGTCCAGGAGACCCTGGAGACCCTGTGGAGCTCGCTCGAAGTGGTGGAGCCGGGCTGATGGTAGCGCGCAAGGCCACCCTCATCGTCCTCGCCTGGAACAAGTGGCACCTCACCCGCCGCTGCCTGGAGACCCTGCGCGAGACCGACCTCACCGGGGCCGAGGTCCTGGTCGTCGACAACGGGTCCATCGACGAGACGCCGCAGCGGCTGGCCGAGATCCCCTGGGTCCGCACCCTCGTCCTGCCGGGCAACCTCGGCTTCGTCCGCGGCAACAATGCCGGGATCGAGGCCTCGGACCCCGAGTCCGACATCGTCCTGCTCAACAACGACCTGGAGTTCACCCAGCGCGACTGGCTCCAGCGGCTGCGAGAGTGCGCCCACTCGGCCGCTGACCTGGGGGTCGTCGGCTGCCGCCTGATTCAGCCCGACGGCAGGCTGCTCCACGCCGGGACCTACATCCTGCCGGACACGATGTGGGGGCAGCAGATCGGCGGCCTGGAGCGGGATATCAATCAATACCCGGGCGTGTGCCGGGTTGAAGGGATCGTCTTCGCCTGCGCCTACATCCGCCGCGAGCTGATCCGGGCCATCGGCGGCCTCGCGCTCGACTACGAGTCCTACTTCGAGGACACGGACTACTGCCTGCGCGCGAGGCAGGCGGGCTTCGCCACCGCGGTCTGTGGCGACGTCACCCTGGTGCACGACGAGCACGGCTCGACCAACGACCAGCAGGGCGCGCTGATGCGCCTGTTCCGCAAGAGCCAGCAGGCCTTCCGCAAGAAGTGGGAGAAGGAGCTGAACGGGCGCTACCGTCACGAGTTGCTCTGGCAGTCGATCCTGAACTTCCCCTCCGGCTATTCCATGAGCTGCCGCGAGATCCTCCGTGCCCTGGAGCAGGAGGGGGTGCGCACCATCTACCGCTATGTCTACGGCCCCGGCTCCCCCTTCCCCGTGCAGGAGCCGGAGAACAGCGGCGATTACCGGCTCAACGTGATCGCCCAGCGCGAGCCGCCGTCGCAGCCGAAGGTGGCGGTGGTCTATGGCCAGGGGGATGTCTTTCAGCGCAACCACGGGCGCTACAAGATCGGCTACACCATGCTGGAGGTCGACGGTTTTCCCGCGGAGTGGGTGCGGCAGGCGAACCAGATGGACGAGGTCTGGGTGCCGAGCGAGTTCAATCGCCAGAGCTTCGTCGAATCGGGTCTGACGAAGCCGGTGCACGTGATCCAGCTCGGCATCGACACCAACTACTTCCATCCCGGCATCCAGGCCCATCCCAACCCGATGGGCGAGTTCCTCTTCCTGTCGATCTTCGAGTGGGGCGAGCGCAAGGACCCCTGGCTCCTCCTGCGCGCCTTCAACGAGACGTTCTCGGCCCGCGAGCCGGTGCGCCTCCTCTGCAAGGTGATGAACCGGGACGGCGGCCTCAGCCTCAAGCAGGAGATCCGCAAGCTGGGCCTCAAGGAGAGCGGGGGCCGGATCTCCTACCTTTTCAACAAGGAGTTCCCGCACTACCAGCTCGGCTCCCTCTATCGCTCGGCGGACTGTTTCGTCGCGACCAGCCGCGGCGAGGGCTGGAACATGCCGCTCATGGAGGCGATGGCCTGCGGCCTGCCGTCGATCGCCACCGACTGGGGAGCCCACCGGGAGTTCGTCCACGAGGGGATTGCCTATCCGCTGCGCAACCGGGGGACAGTGCCGGCCGTGGCCAAGTGCCCCTACTACACCGGGTTCTCCTGGGCCGATCCGGACCCCGAGCACCTCCGGCACCTGCTGCGCGAGATCTACGAGAACCGCGACGAGGCGCGCCGGCGCGGGCTGGCCGCGGCAGGCGAGGTCGCGGCGCGCTGGAGCTGGAAGGCCGCGGCGCGCAAGATCATCGGACGGCTCGAAGCGATCGGAACGTAGGACCATGCCGGAGCCCCTCCGGCTGTCGGTGGTCATCCCCACCCACGACACGCGCGAGCTCACCCTCCGGTGCCTCGGCTCGCTGGCCAGCAGGTCCGACATCGAGATCCTGGTTGTCGACGATGGCAGCCGTGACGGCACGGCCGAAGCGATCGCGGCGCTCTTCCCCTCCATCCGCATCCTCCGCCACGAGTCTCCGGAAGGGTTCACGCGGGCCGCCAACCGCGGCCTTCAACTGGCGCGGGGCGACGTCCTGCTCCTCCTGAACAGCGATACGGAGGTCGAGCCCGCCGGGGTCGAGGCGCTGCTCGCCCGCTTCGACGCGGAGCCCGGCCTGGGAGTGATCGGCGCGGCGCTCCACTACCCGGACGGCAGCCCGCAGTGGAGCGGCGGAGAGGAGCCGTCGCTCCTCTGGCTCTTCGGCCTCGCCAGCGGCATCCCTCCCCTGCTGGCGCGCCTGCCGCTCTACCGGCGCGCCAAACCCCTGACGCCCACGGACGGGCTGCGGCGCGTCGGCTGGGTGACCGGGGCGGCGCTCGCGATCCGTCGCGAGGCGTGGCGCGAGGCGGGGCCGCTCGACGAGCGCTTCCGGCTCTATGCCCAGGACCTCGACCTCTGCCTGAGGGTGCGGCAGGCCGGCTGGGAGGTCGGGATCGCGCCGGAGGTCCACGTCCTCCATCACCACGGAGCCACAATTGGCGGCAAGACCGGCGCCCTGGGGCGTCAGCATCCCGAGCTGCTGTGGATCGATCTGCTGCGCTGGGCTCGCAAGCACAAGGGGAAAGAGTGGGCGGCGAAGGCCGGCAGGGCGCTGCGCTGGGGGGTCCTCTTGAGGCTGGCCGGAAGGAGGCTCGCCCGGCCCTTCCTCGCGGCTTCACGCCGGGAGGAAGGGCGAGCGGACGACCGGGCGCTGGCGAACGCGCTCCGGGCGCTCAGTCGGGAATGAAGGTGCAGATCATCCGGGAGTTGTCGACGCGGTCGCCCGTACTGGCCCCGGTGATCATCCTCCCGTTGATGTAGTAGGTCCTGGTCCCGGTCCCCTGGATGAAGATCCGTTTGTGGGAGAGGGTCGTGTCCACGTCGGAGTCGGCCGGGAGCGAATCCGGGACCTCGAAGTCGGTGGCGTTGATCGACTGGTCGTTGTTCGAGCAGACCGTAGGGTCGGCGTTCTTCACGCCAACCGCGACCCGGTCTCCGCCCACGTTCGTGCCGTGATTGATCGACACCTGTGACCAGGTGCGGACGATCACCTGTCCCTGGGCGGCAGCCGTGATGGTGCAGGAGTTGACCAGGGTGCAGGCGCCGTCTGAGAGGTCGACGACCCCGCCGTCGCTCACCACGGTGATCGACTTCTCGGTATTCGTGAACTGCTCGATGTTGAACCGGGTGAAGTAGCCCGTCACGTCCGCCACGACGTGCGTGGCCGCGGACGACGCCCGGATCTTGAGGTCCGCCGGCACCAGGTTCGTGCCGGCGATGGGCACGACCACGCCGTTGGCGACGTTCAGCCCGGTCACGTTCGAGTAGTTGATGACGCTGGCGTTCGGCTGTGGCTGTCCCCAGGCCCAGGCAACCAGGTTGCCAGGTCCGGCCGGGCCGACCGCGACGAAGTTGACCACCACCGCCGGGGCGCTCGGCTCGGCCGAGCCCGGGGGCACGCCGCAGCCGCCGAGCGTGCCGCCCTGCGGACCGAACTCGGTGACGCCAGCCACCTGGAAATCCCGGATCTCTCCCGCAGCCAGAGCGCCGCCGGCGATGCGGGTATCAATGATGCGGCAGGGAGCGAGCGGGACGAACACCAGGTCGCTGAGCGAGCTGCCAAGTGCCGGCGCCGCGGCGTTCCGCAGGGTCGCCTCCTGGAGGACTCTCTCCTCGTTCTCGCCCGCCGCGATCGCGCGGAGCTGCGCCTCATTGAGCCGGGAGGCGATCCTCCGGGCATCGTCGGCGACGATTCCGGGATCGATCGGCCGCACCGCTCGGCGCTCCAGCATCTCGACGATCCGATCCTTGGCATGATTCCGCAGAGCGGATACGGCGCTGGCAGAGAGGCTCTGCTGAGCACTGCCCTTTACTCCGACCGCCATCATCAGCCCCATCATCACACAGGCGCACGCGACAATCTTGAGACTTTTCATGACTGCTCCTTTCGTGCGCCTCAATCGGGAATGAAGGTGCAGATCATCCGGGAGTTCTCGATCTCGTCGCCCGAGTTGGCGCCGCTGATCATCCGCCCGCTCAGACGGTAGGTCCGGGTCTGCCCCGCGTTCTGGGTGAACGCTCGTCCATGGCTGACGGTGAAGTCCACGTCCGAGTTGCTGCCGAGGGAGGCCGGGACCTCAAAATCCGAGGCGTCCACGGAGTCGTCGTCGTTGCAAGCCACGGTGGCCGCGGTCTCGATGCCGATCGCGACCCGGTCGAGGGTACCGGCGGTGTGGTCCGCCACGAACTGGCCCCACGCCTCGACGATGACCGTGCCGGCCGAGTCGGTGGTCACGGTGCAGGTGTTCAGCTCCTTGCACGCCCCGTCCGCCATGCTGGTGAGCGTGGTGTTCTGGGTGATGGTCGCGGTCGACTTCAGGCCGCCCTGGAACTGCTCGCTGGGGAAGCGCGTGAAGTATCCGGTTACGTCCGCCACGATGAAGGTCGGCGACGTGTTCGCGTCGATTGACAGGTCTTTGTCAAGGCTCGCAACTCCGGCGATCGGCACGATGACGCCGTTGGCGATGTTGAGGCCCGATACGTTGGTGTAATTGATGATGCTGGCGTTCGGCGGAGCCTGGTTGAACTCCCAGGCACGCAGATGGCCCGGTCCTTGCGGTCCGACGGCGACGAAATTGATTACGACCGCCGCTGCCAGAGGCGTGCTCGCGCCCAGGGGAATGCCGCAGCCGCCGGCCTTTCCGCCCTGGTTCTCGAATCCGGTGGTGCCCGCGACCTCGTATTGCCGCACCCCGCTGGGGCCGGGCGTGATCATCCCGCCCGCTCCGGGAAGCCGGGTGTCGATGATGCGGCAGGGTTCCACCGGCACGAAGAGCAGGTCGGACTCCGCCTCCCCGAGGGCGGGCTGGACGGCCGACCGGAGCTCGCCGTCCGCAGTCCGGACGCGCAGGGTGCTCGCCTCCTCCCCGGCGAGCAAGGCCTCCACCTGCTCGTCCGAAAGACGCTTGACGATCCTCGCGGCGTCCCTGGCCACCACCGCCGAGTCGACCGCGCGGACGGCGCGTTCCTGCAGATCCTGGACGACGACGTTCCTGGCTTCGGCCCGGCGAGCCGCCCGGACCTCAGGGTCTCCCCCGTCCGGTTGCGCCCAGATGGGGCTGGCCGAGAGGGCGACTGCCAGACACACCCAGATCGCTGATTGCTTGCAAGAATTCATGTTGTCTCCTCTTGTCAGTGAATCCCGTTGACAGAGACGTTCGCTGCCTTCCCCCAAACAATCAGAAGATCCACCCTCCGAGGATGTACAGCGGTCCTCTGGATGGCCACCGTCAGCAAGAAGCGGACCAGCTCCATTGAGAGAGGGGGACCGCGAGGAGACCCCGTCTGGCGCGCTACGGAAGTATGTAAAGCTTGCCAACTCCGGACTGCCGTTATAGAAAGCGGCCTGCATGACCGACCTTCTGCGCTACCGCGACCTGGTGCGCGCCCTCGTGGCGCGGGAGCTGAAGGTGCGCTATAGGCGCTCGGCCATCGGCTTCGTCTGGACAATGCTGCAGCCGCTCCTCACGATGCTGGTCCTACAACTGGTGTTCAGCTCGCTGTTCCGGGGCTTCGCCATCACCAACTACCCGGTCTATGCGCTGTCGGGGGTGATGTTCTGGAACTTCTTCAGCCAGAGCATCGTCTCGTCCATGAACAGCCTGCGGGGCAATGCCCAGCTCCTGCAAAAGCTGCCGGTGCCCAAGGCGGTGTTCCCCTTGGCCACTGTGATCTCGGGGGTGGTGAACCTGATTTTTGCCATGGTGCCGCTGTTTTTGATCCTGCTGTGGACCGGGCACCCCCTCACTCCGGCACTGCTGTTCCTACCGGTCTCCATCCTCTTGGCCGCCTTGTTCACCCTTGGGGCCGGGCTGCTCCTGTCGCCGCTCGCGGTCTTCTTCAGTGACGTAGTGGAGCTGATCGGCGTATTCCTGGGGCTCCTGATGTACCTGACTCCGGTCTTCTACCCCAAGGAGATCGTGCCCGAGCCGCTGAGCTCGGTCGTCCGCTTCAATCCCGTCCGCTCGATCCTGGAGGTGTTCCGCGACCCGATCTACCAGGGAGAGATCCCGCCCCTCTCCCACTTCGCGGTCTCCGTGGCGATCGCGGTGCTCGCCTTGGCCCTCGGCGCCTGGGTGTTCCGCAAGAGCAGCGACCGCATCCCCTTCTACGTTTGATCACGATGCCTGACGACGTCCGCATTCGCCTCGACGGCGTGTCCCTCTGCTACCGCCTGGCGAAGCAGCGCATCCCCTCGATCAAGGAGTACGCGATCCACTGGATGAAGGGTGCCCTGGCCTACGAAAAGCTCTGGGCGCTCCGGGACGTGGACCTCACCGTGCGAGAGGGGGAGACGCTTGGTATCGTGGGGCGCAACGGCGCGGGCAAGAGCACGCTCCTCAAGGTGGTCTCGCGGGTGCTCAAGCCGTCCCAGGGACGGATCGAGGTGCGCGGAAGGATCTCTCCGATCCTGGAGCTCGGCACGGGCTTCGACCACGAGCTGACCGGGCTGGAGAACATCTACCTCAATGCGCTGCTCCTCGGCCGGTCCCGCCGGGAGATCCAGGAGAAGCTGGAGGAGATCATCGACTTCAGCGGCCTGGGCGACTTCATCCGCTCGCCGATCCGCAACTACTCCTCGGGCATGCTCGCCCGCCTGGGCTTCTCCATCGCCACGGCCTGGGTGCCCGAGATCCTGATCCTGGACGAGATCCTCTCCGTGGGGGACGCGGCGTTCACGGAAAAGTGCGAGGCCAGGATGCGCACCTTCCACGAGGCCGGGATCACCATCCTGGTCGTCTCCCACAGCGAGGGCGTCATCCGCGAGACCTGCACCCGCTGCGTCTGGCTGGACGCCGGCCGGCTGCGGGCCGACGGCGAGACCGGCGAGGTCCTGAACCTGTACCTCCACGGCGGTCATGAGCCCTCCGAGCGCGCCGCCGGCAAACGGCAGCCGGGCTAATCCGGCCGCGGCGTTGAAAGGCTGTCCATGAGGCTTAGGGCTCGTCACGAAATAACTGTGTCAGGAAGCCGGGAGGGGGCGTCCTCTCCCGCGAAGCGGGGGAGGATAGAGGAGGGGGCCTCCCTCGGCGATAAGCTCGTGGCAAGCGCGCAGCACCCCCCTCCTAGCCTCCTCCCGTTCCAACCGCCCCCTCCCAGGGGGGAGGGACCCACCCTCCCCGTCGCTCCGGAGGCTAAAGTTAGCGCCTATGGGGGGAACCCCCTCTCTCCCGCGCGCCAGCGCGAGGGAGGGCAGGGGAGGGGGCTCAACCAGCCAGGTAAGCCGCTCTTCAGCAGATTTTCCACCCTTCGCGGCGGAATTGAGCATCTCGGGCCAGCGTCCGAGAGACTCGGGCGCAAGCCCGAGCGACTCTACCCCGTGCCCGAGAGACTCGGGCGGGAGCCCCAGAGCCTCGGGCAGGCACCCCAGAGCCTCGGGCGGGAACCCGAGAGGCTCGGGCAAGCACCCGAGGGCCTTGGGCAGCAACCCGAGGGCCTTGGGCAGCAACCCGAGGGCCTCGGGCAGCGACCCGAGCGTCTCGGGCAGGCATCCGAGCGGTTCGGACAAGAACCCGAAAGCCCCGGGCAGGCGCCCGAGAGCCTCGGGACCGTGCCCGAGCGACTCGGGAAACCGCCCGAATGGCTCGGGATCGCACCCGAGAGGCCCGGGTGAACGCCTGATCCAAGGGGGCCGTCACGAAACAGGTGGCTCAGCCGTAGCCGATGAAGGGGCGGGCGGGGGGCCCCTCTCCCGCGTAGAGGGGGGAGGACAGGGGAGCGGTTTTTCTTCGAGCCCGAGGGAGGCCCCCTCCTCGATCCTCCCCCGCTTCGCGGGAGAGGACGCCCCCTCCCGGCTTCCTGACACAGTTATTTCGTGACGAGCCCTTAGAGCCTGTCAGCCACGTTTAGAGCCTTTCCGTGGGGTTTAGAGCCTGTCAGCCGCGTTTAGAGCCTGTCTGTGAGATTCGCAGCCTCTCCGCCGCGTTGCGAGGCTGTCTCGCGGGATTACAGCCTGTCAGCCGCATTTTGCGCCTGTTCGCGGGATTGAGAGCCTCCTCCGGCGCGTACCGGGTCAACCCAGCGCTTCGCGGTAGGCGGAAAGGAGATCCGCCGCCACGGTGCCGGGATCGTGCCGCTCCCGCAGGGCGCGGCGCCCCTCCCGGATCAGGCGCTGCGCCAGCCCGGGCTCGGAGCGAAGGCGCGCCACGGCACGGGCGAACGCCACGGGATCGGCCGCCACCAGGGCCTCCCGCCCCTCCTCCACCTCCAGCCCTGAAACAGCCGCGGGAGTTGCCACCACCGGCACGCCGCGCGCCCAGGCCTCCAACACCTTCATGCGCACGCCCGAGCCGATGCGGAGCGGCACGGCCAGGATCGAACCCGGGGCGAAGGCCTCGGCGCTGTCGCGCGGAGAGGAGTGAGGAACCGCTCCCGGGGGCACCTGACCGGCTCCGAAGACGTGCAGGACCGCGCCGGGGACCTCGGCGCGCACCGCGGGCCAGACCTCGCCCAGGAACCAGCGGACCGAGTCCTCGTTTGGGAGCCAGCCGCGGCTGGCCAGCAGCACCACGGGGGGATCGCCCGGCAGGGTCGCCGGTCCCGGGGAGAGCTCCGGGAACGGAGCCCGGACCACTCGCACCTTGCCGCCGCCCGCGAGCTGCCGGAGGCGCGCCGCGTCCTCCTGGCTCAGGGGGAAGGTCGCAGCGACCCGACGCACCGCCTCCCCCTCCCATCTCGCCAGGCGCCGCGCCTCCCTCGACAGCAGCCTCCCTTTCCAGCCTCGGGTCCTCAGGGCCGTGGCCATCCAGAGGTCGCTCTCCACGTTCTGCGCCCGCAGCACCACGGGCATGCCGCGGCGGAGCGCCGGCTCCGCCTGGGGCAGGGCTTGGAGCTGCTCCACGTGGACCAGGTCGAAGCGCTGGGTCGCGAGGAGGCGCTCGACCTCGTCCCGCACGGCCGGCTGCGCGTGGCGGGCGATGGCCAGGGGCACCCGCCACGACCGGGCCAGCGCCAGGGCAGTGCTCACAGGCCGGGCCGGCACCGGCGCACCCGGGGCGATCAGGGTGACGCGGCAGCCCGCCGCTTCGAGCCCCTCCAGGGTGAGGGACAGCAGCAGGCGGCCGCCGTCGACGGGCGGCCAGGGGGATTTGGTGGCGATGACGAGCAGGTTCAATCGAATTTCACTATTCCAATGAATGACATTAGCTAACGGCTTTCCGTCTTTATCCCTTTGTCATGCTAGCCCGTGCATCCACAGCAACACCATGGGGTATCGAAGCCCGGCTGGTCCAGGTCGAGGTCGACGTGCACAATGGCCTCCCGCAGGTGCAGATCGTAGGTCTCGCCGATGCCGCGGTGAAGGAGAGCCGCGAGCGGGTGCGCGCCGCGATCAAGAACTGCGGATTCGACCTGCCGCCGAAATCCATCGTCATCAACCTTGCCCCTGCGGATCTCCGCAAGGAGGGCAACCACCTCGACCTGGCGATCGCCCTGGCGTTGCTGGCTGCCCACGAGCACATACCCGAGGATGTGCTCAAGGGCCGGCTCATCTGCGGCGAGTTGGGGCTGGACGGCGAGATCCGTCCGGTCCGGGGCGGCCTGGCCATCGCCGACCTCGGGCACAGGCTCGGCATCCGCGAGGTGCTGCTGCCGGCCGCGAACGCCGGAGAGGCCGCGGCCCTGGCCAGCGTCCCGGTCATCCCGTTGCGGGGGCTGGCCGAGACGGTCCAGCACCTGCTGGGCGAGCAGCCGATCCGGCCGGTCGATCCCGGCGCGCTGCCGCTGGAGGTCTCGGAGCTGGTGCCCGACCTCTCGGAGGTGCGCGGCCAGGAGATGGCCAAGCGCGCCCTGGAGGTAGCGGCGGCCGGGGGGCACAACCTGCTCTTCATCGGGCCGCCGGGCTCGGGCAAGACCATGCTCGCCCGGCGCCTGCCCGGAATCCTGCCGCCGCTCACGCTGGCCGAATCGATCGCCGTGACCAAGGTCCACTCGCTGGTGGCCGAGGAGCCGCCGGCTGGGCTGATGCGGCGCCGTCCGTTCCGCGCGCCCCACACGGGCACGAGCACGGCCGGCCTGATCGGCGGCGGCAGCAATCCTCGGCCGGGTGAAGCGAGCCTGGCCCACAACGGGGTCCTCTTCCTGGACGAGCTGCCGGAATTCCGGCGCGACACCCTGGAGGCTCTGCGCCAGCCCCTGGAGGAAGGGTTCGTCACCGTCGTCCGGGCACGCGCCCGCCTCCAGTTCCCGGCCCGGTTCGCGCTGCTTGCGGCCATGAATCCGTGTGGTTTCGTTGCTCATTTGCCACAATCTGAGAAGCGGCGGGGAAGTAGAGAAGCGCAAGCGCTATCTTCCCGCCGCCGACTGTGACCCGCTCCACAAGGCTCTCGACCACCTTCCTCCGCTCGTCAAACGGCAACTCGTCCCACCCCGTGTAGAGTTCCCGGGCGGCCTCGACCACCTCCTCTCCAGAAAGAAGCTCGACTCTGAGGAAGTCTACCTCGGCTTGGAGCCGGGGCACTTCCCCCTCAAGCTGCGCTGCCCGCTCTTCCAGAGGCTTGTACTTTTTCCCAAAGCCCTCAGGGCTGATGTTGCCTCCCATGTAGAGGCGATAGAGCTGCTCCATCTCGCGCTTCACCTTCCCCTGTTCAGCCTGGAGAGTGGACAGAAGCTGTGCCTTCTCGGACAGCACCTGATCCCCCTCTTCAAAGTGGCTTGCAACCGCTTCAGGCGAGAAGAAGAAGCTCTTGAGTTGCTGTTGGAACAGCCGCTCGACATCAACCTCGGGGATCTTGGTCCGGCAGGCCTTACACACGTAGCGGGGCGTGTTGGACGGCACGTACATCTTGCCGCCGCAGGTGCAGAAGACGAACCCCGAGAACAGGTGGGCCGCCTTCTTGGCCGGCCGGGCTGTAGGTGTCCAGCTCCGCTCCCGGAGAAGCGCATTACACTCCTCCCAGAGTTCCGTGGAGACGATCGCCGGGATCTCGCTATAGACCCATTCCGCTTCCGGCTTCGTCTTCCAGTGCTTCTTCTCTCCGAGGCTTTTGGTGTAGTTGGCACGCCGCAGGCCCTTGGCCGTGGGGTCGCGGAGCAGGCGTTTGACCGTGGTGTCCGTGAACTTGGAGCCGTTGCGGGTCCGGTAGCCGGCATCGTTGAGAAGCCGGGCCACGGTCCGCAGGCGCTTGTGCTGTGCGAACAGTTCGTACATGAGCATGCGGACAGGTGCTTCCTGCGGGTTGGGGACGAGCTGGCGGTTCTGCCAGTGGTAGCCGTATGGTCCCGCTCCCCCCAGGGGCTTGCCGAGCTTGGCGCGGACAGGGACGGAGGCTGCGACACGGTACGCGGTTTCCTCCCGCCCAAGCTGAGCGAGCGCAGCAAGGTTCGTGTAGAAGAACCGGCCATGGGGGGTTGAGGTGTCGATCGACTCTCCCAGAGAGATGAGATCGGCTCCCCGTTCGTTGAAGTAGTCGGCAAAGGAGAGCAGCTCCCGAGTGTTCCGGGCGAGGCGTTCGAGCTTGGAGAAGATCAGGCCCGTGATGTGGCGGGTCTCGATGTCTTTCATCATCCGCTGTGTCTCGGGGAATCCCATGACCGACTTACCGGAGATGCCCTCCATGTGGTACACCTCGACCACGGTCCAGCCCTTCATCTCTGCGTACATCCGGCCACGTATTTCGTGGTGCTCCGGGCTCTCGCCCTTGGCCTGCTCTTCCGTAGAGACCCGAATCCAGAGTCCTACTCGCTTTGGCTCGTGGTTCTCAGATAAAGCTGTCGCCCGCGGGCGGTCGGTGTCCTGGCGCATGTGCTAGTCCTCACTCGAAGACCGCAGCTAGACGTGCGGGGGTTGTTTTAGGGTTAGAAGAACAACTCTCCCCACACTGTAAATGCCGGGACCGGGACCTGGAAGGCCGGGTTTCTTGCCGTGACGGCCTTGAAGTTGTCCCGCTTTTGGTCATACAGGCAACTATTAGTTGAGGCCCTACTATAAGCAGAGCCTCATAGACATACCTCGACATGAGGAGTACACCCATGCTTACCCGCTCGACCCCTCTTCTGGCCGTTACTCTTTTCCTCTCGGTCCCCCAATCTTTAGCCGCGCCCCAGGATATGGGGGCTGAGATGCTCGTCGTCCCCGAAGGACTAGGAGACGACAGCAATACCCCCCCTCCCCGGTTTGTGGAGAAGTCCGCGGTAGCACCTATCATCAGCATGTCTCCTGCGCGGGAAACTGCAACCTCCAACTTACGGAGCCTGCGTACTTGGAATCGCTCGGGCAAACTGCCCATCCAAAATGGCTTTTCGCGAGACTTCAGTCATCCTCTCAACGTTCTTCTATCTAAGCTACCAATCTCAAGGACTAGACCACTCGAGTTTGCAGGCGGAGTACTGAGCCAATCAGCATCCGGTGACCTCTTGTGGGGCACAAAAATCACAGTCGAGAGTTCTTATCGCCTGAGTCTTCATCTCTCTGATGTGCGACTGCCGCGTGGTACTCGTTTCTGGGTATATGGCACAGAAGATTACGACATTATTACCTTTGATCTAGACCAACTCAGTGGAACGGAGATATGGACACCAAGTGTTGAAGGGCCAACGGTTCACCTTGAAGTACAAGTCCCAGCAAGCGCGTTCGGAAATATGCTATATGGCTTCAACATAGCCCGGGTACTCGAAGTTTTCGATATAGGCAATCGCAGCAATGTATCTACCAACCTCAATCAAACGCTTGCGGACTGTCCTATCCGCACATGCCTTAGAAATGCAGATTGTGTTCGGGGTGGAATACCAATAGAAAATGGCACGCATCGAATTTTTACTTCTGTCGATACCGAAATGAAGGCTATCGCGCACCTGCGCATCACTAGGAAAGCCGGCCCAGGCCATTACGTAAGCCAACCATGCACCGGAGCTCTTATAAATGACAACGTGCCAGAAACAACTATTCCCTATATGCTCACTGCTGACCATTGTCTTTATGAAAAGACTGTTAGCATAGAGGCCTTTTTTGACGATATCGCACCCTGTTCAAAAAAAGCGCTTTCCCTCTCAACTCTTCCAAGAGCAACAGCGCGGATAGTTGAAAGAGTACCCAACGTTGATTTGGCACTTCTCAAGGTCGATAAGATTCCAGCCGGCCGCACTCTTCTTGGATGGTATGATTACCTTCCTAACAGTGGGCACATCTACGGACCTGAAGCTAGTAGCTTTCTCCATCGGCTTCATCATCCTTGTGACCTGCCCATGCATTTCTCATGGGAATGGGGAACATCCAGTAGCACAAAGTGCCCTGATTCCACAGTGCCTCGATATCCTAAGTTTTTAGTAAGTGCCCCCTATCTCACGTTTTTCCATAACGAGGATATAATCGAAGATCATCCCTATGGCGCAATCTGGGGAGGTAGTTCTGGATCACCTCTTCTCGGAGGGTCTAAGCTGTATGGCGCTTTGAGTGCTGACTGTCCTGGGAAGTCAAATAATTGCAAAGAACAAGGCGAAGAGAGGCTACTCAATGGTTCTCTCGGAGTTGGGCTTACCCATCTCCGAAAATACCTTGATCCTTCCCGCGTTCCCGCAGCTCCAAGCAACTTACAGGCAAAGATTATAGACAACGGCAAGAGTGTGATCCTATCCTGGAAGGATAATACGCGTCCTCCAACTAACTTTCTCATAGAAATGCGAAAGGACAATGGGAACTTTGGTGACTTTGCGAGACTAAGCCAAACATCATTTACCTTTACCCCAAGTTCAAAAGGAACTTACTTTTTCAGAGTTCTTGTAGAGAGCGAAGGCGGCAATTCGTTTCCTTCCAATGTTATGGTCGTGAAGTTTCGGCCACGTTGAAGTTTAGTATTTCTGTGTAGGGGTAGAGCAAGCGCGTGAGCATGCGTGCATAGTTCATCCTGCCTTCCCTTGCATTCTCCTCAAACTTCGGGCAATCACCCCCGCAACCGTCTTTGCCCGTGACTGGCTATCTCCCACAGATGCCGGCCTATAGCTGACTCTCACCTGATACCCGCCAACCGTCTCCACCTTCTCGATCGGCACCGGGAGCCCGTCCAGGTACGCGGAGAACTCCTCAGGGAGAAGGAGCCGCACCCGCGTCAGGGCATCCTCTGGGAGCCGCTTTCCAAGCGCCTTCTCAATCTTCCCCAGGTGCCGCTTGTTCGGAGAGATGACCACCACCTCGGCGAAGCCAGCAGACAGGCACTTCTTCACGTTGCCCACTTCCTGCTCAACCGTCGATGCGATCGAGATCTCGCAGGCGATCCGCCACCCCTCCCGCTCCAGAACCACATCCACGCTCCCCTGCCCGTCAAGCACCTGCTCCTCGACTATCGCCCGAAATCCCTTGGCCTCTCCCCACCGCTTCACCAGCTCTTGGAGGTACTGATGCTCAGGCCCTCCCCGTCCGATGGTCTGAGGCTTGCCAGGAGGCTTGGGCTCCGGTGCTGCTCTCCTGCTTGCCGCCCTTGGCTCGGGAGGAGTCGGCCCGGGTGAAGGCACGGGTTGAGGCGGTGGAACCGAAGCGACAGCTTTCTCGGTCGGCACCTGCTCCTGTACTGGCGGTGTCTCCTCCTCCCGAAGACGCGGCGCCGCATACCGTGCCCATGAGTGCGCGATCAGCTCCTCTCCGGCCGCTCGCCGCTCGATCTGCAGCGGCGAGGGCATGGAGATCTTCACTGCCCGACCGCCGGCAAGCTTGGCGTACGCGTCACCCACCCGCAGGTCCAGGAGTTCCTCCACCGGCAGCGGTTCGGTCTGCATCTCTCCTTTTCGCTCGACATCCGTAAGCAGCTCCTTGCGCACTGTCTGAGCGTCCTTGCTTCCGAGCGCAAAGGCGACCATGGAGTTGACGTTCCCGAAGATCTCCTCCTGGAGCGCCGTGGGGAGTTGGGCCGGGAACTGATGCGCCAGGGTGAGCGCCAAGCCGTACTTGCGACCCCGGGACAGGAGTTCCCGCCACACGCCCTCGGCGAATCCGGCAAAGGTCTGGAACTCATCGCAGTACAGGAAGAACGTCGCAGGCACTCCCCCGGAGAGTTCACGTCGCATGAGTTCAATCTGGAACTTCGAGAGGATCATCTGCCCGACGATGGCCCGGGTTTCTTCAGAGAGCCCGAAGAGATCCACCAGAAGAATTTGCTTCTCCCGGATCGCCGTCCGGATCGAGAAGCTCGAAACCGGGTGACATAGCGCCCGCCTGATTGCAGGCGGACGCAGGAAGTGATCGAGCCGAGACAGCAGCGGCAAGTCGGCACCCTTGGCGAATCGGGGAAAGGTGAGTTCCCAGAACTCCCGGATGTAGGGGTCTGCTGTCGTACCGACTACCCTTCCCCGGAATGCAGAATCCGTGAGGAGCCGCTTCACGTCCCAGAGGGTGACGCCAGGGCGGCCGACCAGGGCGGCAAAGGCGTTCTGGAGGATCGGCTGCATCCGCGGCCCAAGGTCCTCCTTGGGAAGCGCACGCTTGAAGATGGTGAAGAGATCCTCAGCCGCCCGGAGCGCATCGTCTCCTCCTTCAACCTGCATGGGATTGAAGGAGAGCGTGCAGGCCGGATCTCCGGGACAAAAGTAGATGATGTCCTCCCGGCGGGATGCGGGAATCAGCGGGAGCAGACGCGACCGGAAGAGCTCGCCTTCCGGAGCCATCACCCCGACGCCGTGCCCGGCCTGAAGGTCGGCGAGCATCAGGTGTTCGAGGTATGTGGTCTTCCCTGATCCGGTCTTCCCCACCACGTACAAATGCCTGCGCCGCTCAGCCGGTGGCAAGCTTGGCGCAGGAATCCCGTAGCGCGAGAGAGTGCCCAGAGAGGGAGCCGAGAGGAGGCGCCTGACCGCTGCCTGCATCAAATCGTCCGGACTGTGGCTTGCCGGCTCTGGTAGCGGCAAGAACGGGAACCAGGCCGTGATACCCTGCCATCCGTTGATAGCAACCCGGGTCAGCTCTTCACGCTCCCGCTCCTGCCGCTCTCTTTCGGCCCACTGCTGAATCTCCTGGTGCCGTCTCCTGTTCTCCCGCCGCGTGTCTACGACCGTCCAGACAACGAACAGTGCAAACAGCACAACAAGCGCCAGAAGGATCGAGAGACACGAAGAAAGACCGTCCCCCATTCACTCACGGACTAGTTTGACGCCTCTTGCGCCATCGGCTCGTTGTCGTTAACTGCCAGGAACTTTGGGACCGGAGCCCTCCGGTTCTCCATATGACGGGCGAGCGCTTTCTTGGTACTGCGCTCTATGGCCTTTTCAAAGCAGTGGACGATCACGTCATACAGGTACGTGCTTGTCTGGGGGTCATAAAAACGATTGGTGACGCGAGTAGAGGCGAAGAAGCACGTCCCGAGCTGATACCCGAAGACCTCAATCCACTCGCTCTTGAAACGAACCTGCAATGCCTTGGCTTTGGCTCCCTTGTTGAAGAACGTCTTCTCCGACTCTGCCTCCTCCACCCACTTGTACTCGATGTCGGGTAGCTCGCGCTGGTTGATCTCCTCGATGACGAGGCTGTAGAACTCTTCCGGGTCGCCGACGAAACTGTCCAGGAGAAATTGCGTGCCCATGGTTCCCTCCTTGGTGAAACGGGCGATAGCGTGACGTGAAACCTAATGACCTATCCTGACAAAGTTGCGACTGCATGTGCGCACTGCCGGGTTGACTCCGTCCACAATGATCCCCTGAAGGTAATATGCGCCCTCCGGAACCGATGAGACATCCCAATCGTATTGGTCAATACCGTCCTCAGAGATATTTGCTGAGATGAGCGTCGGGTGAGCGCACGAGGGATCTGTACTGTATGAAAGTGCGATAAGCGCAGCGCTGTCCGGATCTTCGTCAGTCCAGGAAATAGGATACAGAAGGTTAAACGTGCCGCCATGATCCTGCTCCAACGCATTAAATCGCATGGCGGGTGGTTGGCTCTGCCCAATGACCACACCATCCAGAGACACCATTTCTATACCGCTGAGCATCTGTCCTATACGAACGATTGAACGGAACTCCGGCGCAGCAGGATCAAATGACCCGACCGTGTTAATGTTGTTGGAAAAGGGCTGCCGAGCGATGGCAAAGACATCTGAGCTTCCCGGACGCTCTGCCATGTAGGCGACGCCAGCGGGACCTTGACTCAGGAAGCGCTCCGTCCCGGTTGCCGGATCAATTTCGTATAAGCTTCCGCCTATAGTATTTCTGGTTGTATACATCGTTTGCAAATCAGGATCGTACACCAGCGTAGTCGGTTGAGCAGCGAGAAGCGGTCCTCTGGGAGTCCCTACGCCCGTTGACGTATCAATTTCCACGAGACGGCACATGCTGAACTCTCCACACTCCATGCCGAATAAGACGTTATCAAGTCCGAATGTCATGTCAGTGATGTGGCGAGTTCCTACTACTCCTACGGCTCGCTCTGTTCGGGCTACAAGGTTGATCTCAACGAGTTCTTTGGCCACTATGTCGAATGTGTAGAGGAGGCGTGATACCCTGTCATATGCCAGTCCCGCAAGAAAGTCTCTCGACAGGTGTATGAGGAATTTTGTCTGTCCGGTAGCAGGGTCTACGATAAGTAGCCGGTCGTAATAGTCATCCAGCACGATCAATGTGTCAGGCGTGACGGGCTCAGGTCCTGGATAGACAAGCGAGTCGAGAACAGCGAGCATGTCATCAAGAATCTTTTCTCTCGATTCATCCTCAGCGAGATATGAGCCAATAAAGCCATGGCATGTAAGCGGGGCACCACAACCTATGCTCGATGTATTCGGCGGGAGCGCTCCAAAAACTTTATGTATGAAGTCTTGCTCCAGAGTTGTATAGGGTCCCCCGCCAGCAACAAAGCTTGCCGGAGTTGCTACTGACACCATCCCGAAGCTTCGCCTCTGAGAGGGTGAGATGAAGTTGAATGCTTGATTGCCAAATAGATTTCCTTGCGAGTGCGCAACCAAAAGCACCTTGCTCCCATTATCAATAGTCTCTCGATACGTCGTTACCTGTTCCTGAAGATCGTCAAACGTGACGGCGAGCGGATCAAAGGAGAGAGCCTTTGCTTGGAGCACTGCCGCGAATATCTCAGTGATATTAGGAAAGTCCAATGTAAGGCCAAGAAGAAAGCGCCAGAAATCTTGGTAGCCGAAAGTAAAACCTCCCGCTTGGGCAGCCTGCTGTAATGCTTCCTGCAAGTCAATGAGACAGTTCGGGTCGCGGAGCGGGTCAGGTGGGTCGTCAATACAAGCAGTTTCATTCTTGGCGTAGTCAAACGGAAATGCTGTGTCAAAGGCTTCATCAACTAAAAGGGGAAAGTGCCTTGCTTTGAACTCGCTACGCAGTAGTCCTGCCGAGTGCCGCGCCATTCTTGTACTGTTCCACACGCCATTACCAAAGAATATAACGGCCTTAGGGGCGGTCGTCTGAGGCCAGAGAGGCCCAGTGCAGGAGAGTAGAATCACCACAGCAAGAGACAACACTGTGCAAAGCCTCACCGTTCACCTCCAATAGTGATAGGATCAAAGTCACACAAAGATGTATTGATTTCGCTCAGACCGCGCAGGCGAAAGACATGACCGCCAAGTTGGCTGTCGTAGAGTATATATGCACGGCTTCTCTCTTCCGTATTGAGAAACTCTGCGACCAGCTTATCCGTTGCCTCGATCGTTGGTCGGAGACCGATGAGAGATTGAAGGCAATCATCAGCACGATCTAGATTAGCTGTATGCTGCAGAGCTGTCTCCCCGCTATCAGCATCTACGAGGGCTCGTTGCAAAGGAAATATGTATTGTCGGAGTCCAGCTCGCGTAGCGGGCTCATTTGGATGCGTTAGTTCAATGTATCTCTGAATATCATCTCTCAATCCATCTCCATCCGAGTCGATACCTTCCAGTGCAGCCTTACCAGCTTCTCCAGGATCAGGAGGATACAAGAGGTCGCCAATTGTGAGCGCTATTGGGAGCGGCTGTGCCTGCGTGCCTTTGCCCTTACCGCCTGTCTCCTTGAGATGCAGCGTACCTCTGATGAGCCGATGAGGTGTTCCTGTTGCCACCCCAAAGATGAGGTTGATAGTCACCGTGCTACCCGTCGGAAGTGCCGGAAAAGTAGTGGGCTCAACTGACACAAGGTGTTGTGCCAGCGATGGCGTAATCTCCACCCGAGTTGAAGGAAGGCTCTTTGTGATAGTCGCGGTGATTTTCGTTGGCAGACGCCCGCCGGGAGGAACGGCTATATCAAACAGTTCCGGATACCATGATATTGGCGGTGTCGCTCCTGCCCTTCCCGTATGGAGGAATAGCCCAACTACCAAGGCCACAGCGACCAGCCCAATGATCGATAATCGTGTTTTCATAGATAGCTCCATGATTTCAGTGTAGCAGTCGCTGAAATACGTGCAAGGTCGCATTCCCCAACGCCCATCGAACACCTCTTCCTAACTGGACAAGGCGCAAACCACGGGAAAAAGCTTCAGGGACTTTGAAGAAAGATGGAGAGCTACTCTAAGAAGAACTGGTACGGCTTGCCGTAAAGGTCAGCAAGTTCTTGTAACTCAACAGGATCGATGCGACGTTCGCCTGTCTCAATCCGGGAGACGAACTTCTGTTCGACCCCTAACGTTGCCGCCACCGCCACCTGACTCAGCCCGGCCTCACTGCGGGCTTGCCTGAGCCGCTCAAGGAGCCGGCGGTAGCGCTCGGGGTGTCGTGTCGCCATGCCGGCACGGTGTATCCCCGCTTGCCCGCTTAGTCCAAAATCGTCTAGACTAAGATCGTCTAAGAAAGATCTTCCCCAACAAGAGCCCGCGGGCCGTGTCTATTTCTTCGGAACAAGGAGCACACCCCATGAGAGCCAGCACCCTCTTTCTCGCCTTCGCGCTCCTCGCGCTTCCGGCGGCAGCTCAGGAACAGGCTGTCCCCCATCGCCCCGACCGGCAGGTGTCCGTAGAGCTCACGCCCTGGTCCACTACCCTCCGGGTAGTCGAGGATGGCCAGGTCGTAGATCTGCGGGAGGTCAGCACGCCCGACCTGCCCTGTGGAGTGGTCGAGCAGCTCGGGGCTTCCGAGGGGATCTGGGCTGAGGCCAAGAAGCCGAAGCCGCCAACCGGACCGCAGGTTGTCGATGTGCTTGTACTCTACAGTTCGACCGCCCTGCAGGAGATCGGCTCGCGGGAGCTGGTCATCGCGCTTGCCGAGTCCTTCATCGGGAGCATGAACCAGGACATCTATCCTGGCAGCGGGGTGACGAACCTCACCTTGAGGCTCGTGGGCGTGGTCTCCGCGCCGTGGTTTCGAGAAGCCGATGCGCCCCTCACCCATAAGGCGCTGACCAAATCCCTCAAGAAGTATGGAGCCGACGTCTTCTTAGTCCTCTCAGGGGAACTAGAAGGGGTCTGTGGGTGGGGAGCAACGCTCGTCGGAGGAATAGTCCGGTGGGATTGTGGTCTTGGGACCGTGAGCCACGAGCTGGGACACATATTCATTCAAGGCTTGCACGACCTGTGCTTTGTGCAGTGCGCACCCGAGCGCCATTTCGCTACGATTGAGTGCGAAGACGCCAGCAAAATTCCGCCGGGATGTCTTCCCGAGTCAGCGGACTACTACAGCAATGTGACCAAGCTGCTGTTTGGCCTCCCTATGGGGGACGCGAGCCACAATAGCGCGAAAGCCGTCATGGCCAGTGCCCACAAGGTTGCTGCGATCAGGAAGCCTAAGAAACCCAAGTCTTCGCGCTGAAGGGTCTGCTCACCTCCCCATCGATCATGAGCTTGAGGTAGATATTGAAGTTGGGTAGGGACAGAAGGTCATCCGAGTCGAACACGGGAGAGAACTCCCGGGCCAAGAGCGGCGCATCAAGCGCTCCCACCCGAAACGAGATCAGCGTTCCCACGTTCCCGAGAACCGCATCCCGGATCTCGGTCTCGAGCTGCGAGAAGTACTGATGAGCAAGGATGAGCCCCACCCGGTACTTCCGCAGCTCCGAGAGCATGGTCGCCAGAGAGAGAGTTGCAAAGGTGTGGAACTCGTCCAGGTACACAAAGAAGTCTCGCCGCTCCTCTTCTGGAACATCGGCTCTCCCGAAGGCGACAAGCGAGAGTGACGACACCAGGAGCGCGCCGAGAAGCGATGCCGGACCTTCGCCGATCTTCCCCTTGGCGAGGTTCACCAGAAGGATCTTGCCCTTGTCCATGATCTCCCGCAGGTCAAACGAGCTTCTCTCCCCCTTCAAGATCCGGGCGAGCAGCGGATCGGTTAGAAATGCGCCGACCTTGTTCTGCAAGGGCGCCGCGACCACTGCCCGGAACGCTTGGCTATAGCGCTCGTACTCGTCTTTCCAGAAGGCGCGGACCTCTTCATTGCTGACGCCCTCCACGACCTCCTTCCTCCAGGTCTTGTCCGACAGGAGACGCGGTATGTCACCGAGGGTCGCGCCCGGAGTGTCCAGGAGCGTGAATACCACGTTCCTGAGCAGGTGCTCCAGGCGTGGCCCCCACTCATCGGGCCAGAGCTTCTTGAAGACCTCCACCATGCCAGCGGCCGCAAGCGCTTTCTTCTCAGGGTCAACGCCGGCAAACGGATTGAAGAACCACGGCCGGGCCGCGTTGGGCGTATCAAGGTACACGAGGTCGGCTTGCCGCGCAGGCGGGATCAGCGGCAGCAGCGACTCGATGAGATCGCCGTGGGGATCGAAGAGCGCAAAGCCTTCGCCGCGGAGAATGTCCTGCGACACCAACGTGCGGAGAAGTGTTGACTTGCCCGTTCCTGTCCTCCCGATGATGAGCATGTGGCTCCGGCGATCCTCCCGTCTGATGCCGAAACGCTTCCCGCGATTGCGGTAGGTTGTCCGGGCGAAGTAGGTGATGTGCTGGTGTGGAGGCATATGCCTCCATGATGGTCTACATCCCCCTTCGCCCAAGGCAGGCAAATCTGCCGTCCCTCCCAGGAGCTGAAGCTATCCCCCCTTTCCCTACGCTAGTATCTATAGGGACCCTCTCTCTCGGAGACCCCGTGAAGGACGACTCCCCCATCACCGAGTTCCTCGACGCCTGGAGCCATGGCGACCCGCAAGCACTGGATGACCTGGTTGCTCTGCTGTACACCGAGCTGCGGGAAATGTCCCGGCGAGTGTTGAGGGGCGAGCGTCACGCAGAGACGCTCAATCCCACTGCACTCGTGCATGAGGTCTACATGCGCCTTGCGCAGCTCAAGAAGGTGTCATGGGAGAACCGGAAGCCCTTCTTTGCGTTTGCCGCAACCCTCATGCACCGGGTGCTGGTCGAGCATGCCCGAGCACGGAAGGCAGATAAGCGCAGCGGAGAGCGCGTGGACCTTGAGTTGGTGGACCTTCCTGACACGAGAGAAACCATCGATACGCTTGAGCTTGAAGACGTGCTCTCACACCTGGAAAAGCAGGACCCGTTTCTCTATAAGATCATTGAACTGAAATTTTTCTCCGGACTCACTGAGAACGACATCGCGGAGGTTCTTGAGGTCAGCCGTACCAGCGTGCAAAGAGAGTGGCGCGTGGGAAAGCTCCTGCTTGCAAAACTCCTGAGAGGAGAACCGCATGATGAACCTTGAGCGCTGGCTGGAGATCAAGGAAATCGTACAGCGTGCGCTTGATCTACCACCCGAGGAGAGGCCCTCATACCTGGATGAGGCATGCAGCGGGGATTCAGAGCTCCGGCAAGAGGTCGAGGCGCTTCTTGCGGTCTCTTCCAGCCGGGCCGATTTTTTCGATGACTTTCAGGTGGTTCCCCCAGGCTTCCAAGAAATCGTGCTCAAGGAGGGTGACGCAGTTGGACCGTATACCGTCGTACGCCCTCTTGGTGAGGGGGGCATGGGCGCGGTCTACCTCGCGCAGGACACACAGCACGATCGGCTCGTAGCGCTCAAAGTAGTACCCCGGCGGCACGGTCGGATTCCCCGGCACGAGCAGAAGCTCTTGTCGAAGCTTCAGCACCAAAACATCGCTACTTTTTATGAGAGCGTCCCAGTGAAGGACGATTTCGAGTCCTTCATCATGGAGTATGTGGAGGGTGAGCCGATCACCGACTACTGCGCCCAGCGAGACCTCACGCTACAGGAGCGGATGGCCCTCTTTCTCAAGGTATGTGATGCCGTTTCCTTCGCCCACCAGAACCTCGTCGTGCATCGAGACATCAAGCCCAAAAACATCCTGGTGAATGCGGATGGCGTGCCAAAGCTTCTCGACTTTGGAATCGCAAAGCTTCTCTCTCAGGAGTCGTCGACGACACCCACCGCGACCAATGAAGGAGCGTTGACGGTCGCCTTCGCGAGCCCCGAGCAACTTGAGGGAGAGCACACTACCACGAGCACGGACATCTACTCTCTTGGTGTCCTCCTGTGTCTCCTCCTATCCGGACGTCTCCCCTATCCAGTTGAGAGCTACCACGATCTGCCATGGGCGATCCGAAACATTCCTCCTTCAAAACCGAGTCTGCTTGTTACCCAAGATTGGCAGCTTAAAAGACTTCTCGAAGGCGACCTCGATGCGATAACGCTAGAAGCGCTGCGAAGAACCCCTGATGAGCGATATCAGACTGTTGACCAGCTTGCAGCGGACATCAGACACTTTCTTCGGAGTGAACCTGTCTCTGCCTCTAACGGTGGTACACCCTACAAGATTCGGAAGTTCGTCAAGAGGCACAGACTAGAGGTTGCTATCTCTGCCGCCGCGATCGTGGGCCTGCTCGTCCTTTCCATTCTCCTCCTCATTATGTACCGAGAAGCAACACGTCAGCGCCAGCAGGCGCAGGACCAAGCGCGCAGAGCCGAAGCAGTGACGAGTTTCATCGTTGAGCTATTCGAGTCATCAGATCCCTGGGACCCTTCACCAGAGACGGTCTCGGTCAAGGATCTTCTCACAAGTGCAGCACAGCGCACTTCAGTAGAACTCTCCCGTGAACCTGCTCTTCAGGCCACTCTGCGAGCAACTCTGGGTAGTATCTTTACCAACCTGGGCGACTATCCCCGAGCAGAGGAACTCCTTGTTCCAGCTCTCAAGTCGCTTTCCTCTGTGGAGCAGCCGGACCCTCGTGTTGTTGGCAAGACGTGGTACTTCTTGGGCGGACTGCGCCATAACCAAGGCAAGTATAAGCAGGCGGTTGAGGCCCATCAAACTGCACTCACAATCCAGGAGTCCATTCAACCTCCAGACCAGCTTGCGGTTATAACGACCCGTGCGGCACTCGCCGAGTCGATAGAGGAAACAGGAGATCTCGACACAGCGCGTACGCACTATCAAGCGGCACTACAAGACGCTGTGGCGCTCACTTCATCCGGAGGAGATCTTCTCCGCGCGGATATCCTGACCCGCTTCGCAGCGCTGGAGCGTGCAGCATCTAACTATGCTGCTGCGGAGCAGCACTCCCGGACAGCGCTCACCCTTCTCCAAAAGAGGCTTCCTCCCTCTCATCCTCGGATTGGACTTGTCTTAAACAATCTGGGAGTTGTGTTGTCCAACATGGAAAAACGTGAGGAAGCCGAGACAATCTACAAAGCGGCTCTCAACCTATACACGGCCTCCCTCGGACCTAAGCACCCTGAAACTCTGAAGACCAAGACCAGCTTAGGGGAACTTCTGAGGAAGCAAGGGCGGCTTCTGGAAGCAAGGTCGCTTCAGCGTGAAGTGCTTCAGGCCCGGCAACAGATACTCCCGCCGGACCATCCGGATCGTGCGAAAAGCTTGATAAACCTTGCGATCGTGCTACTGGAAACCGGTCCCCTGTCCGAGGCCGAGCACTATCTCAGGGATGCACACAGGATCGAGCGTGCTGAACTTGGTGAGCAGCACCCGGCCCTTGCCACATCCATCGCAAATCTTGCTTCAGCCCTACTCCTCCAAGAACGCTACGATGAAGCCGATCAGCTCTTTGTGGATGCTCTTAAGCGAGTCGAGCAGTCAGTAGGAAGAGAACACAGCTCATATGCACTATATCAAGGCAACCGCGCACAGGCCCTTCTCAATCTTGGGCGCCTGCAAGAAGCAGAGGAGGCGGCTCGTGAGGCGATCGCCGTCGCACAGAAGGTGTATGGAAACGACCACACACGTGTCGCAATCCTGCGAGGAACTCTGGCAAGGATTCGTCTCAAGCAGGGACGCATAATTGAAGCCGAGCGAATCTCCCGCGAAACTGTTCGGAAGGTCAGCCAGGACTTCGGAGCTACAAGCTCCTCAACTATCAAGGCTCAAACTCTCCTTGCAGAGATCCTCCTTACAGCAGAGAAATACTCCGAAGCTGAGCCTCTTCTTCTCACTGCCTTTACATACTGGAAGGAGCGCGCCGGAGCCGAGGCTCCTCCCACTTTGCAAACGGCTAAGCTACTGGACCGGCTTTACTCGTCTTGGGGAAGGCTCGATCGTGCCGAAGAATACAGGAAGCTACGCACGCCTGCGTAAAAAAGCCCCCAAGAAACCTTGGGAGCGAAGAGAAAGAACATTGTGGGTGCACAACCCACCTATTAACCTACTCTGTAGGAGTGAGATGCTCTGTGCTTGAATAAGGATCAGGAGGACTCCCGGCTGAGGTATGGCGCTATACCGACTCCTGGTCCTTGCCTTTTTAGATAACCCCGACAAGGACCAGAAGGCTCTTCACTGTCTGGCTCCCGCAGTGTTCACACCACCCGGCGCGCTGGTCAGGCTCGTACTCAGTGGTGAAGTCGCACTCGGCGTTCATGCAGATTCCAGGGACTAGGCTGTCCAGAGCGAAGTCCTCCAGCAGTTCCTCGACCGACGAGCCATACTCCTCAGCGAGCCGCGCAAGCTTTTCCTTCTCTAGAGACTTGGCGGGTTCTGCGATCATACCGTTCTCCTTTGTCTATTCTGCTTTTTTCGGAAGTGGTCACGAATCGTCTTCGCAGATGGCTCAGCATGGTGTCAATGCTTCTTGGTTGCATGCCTACAAGCGATGTCACCTCCCGGCGAGGGAACCCAACCATGCACACCAGCACAAAGGCCCGATACGCACGTCGCGAGAGAAGTGCGCGACACTGTGCAAGGTGCAGTTGAAGCTCTTCACGGGCAAGAATGATCTCTTCGGGCGTGGGCGTCGGCGGGTACATCATCTCCACGCTGCACCTTCTCGACCGCAGTGTCCTTTTCTTTGCTCGGTTCCTTCGTATAGCGTCTATGGTCACGTTGACCGCAACCCGCCAGACGTAGGTAGGACACCTACCGAGTTTTTCCTCCGCCCCAAGCCTCCACAGCCGCAGGAACACCTCTTGGACAAGATCCTCGATGGAGTCAGGAGATAGCCGCTCGTTGAAGCGCAGTGCGGTTTTCTTGATGCTGTCCCGAATGAGCGCGAGGTCTCTTCGCGTGGGTGCTATGTCACGACCTTCTGTTCCATCCATAGATTCTCCTTATCTTTTCGTCTCAATGACAAGCTCCTTTGTTTTTGATGATGTGAGGGGTAAGAGAGGTTCTACTTCGAGACGAAGCGTGCCGTCACAGCGTGCGAAGCAATTGACTTGGAGAGCGGCGACGACCATGCCTCTGCTGCGCTGGTAGAGCGTCAGGGAGAGACCGCCGTCTTTTGATCGTGGGCCTCCACACACCCGGCTCTCGCGTCCATCGACTCGCGCCTGTATCCAAAAGTTGCGGACTTTGCGGGGACACTTCATGCACACCTCTCCCGCGACGATCCGAGGATCGTCTGACTTGTTTGGGTTGATTGGATTTCAGGTGCGGCTGCACCCAGGAAAGAACAGACTGCCAGGTACTTCTTAAAGTGGGCTCGGTCTCAGCGCAACAAGAGCAAGTGACACGGCGTCGAAGATACTCATACGTTCGTCCTCACTCATCCAGGCCTTTCGCTTTCGAGGAAGTCTCGGTTCTAACTCCGGAAAGAGGCGAGCTACGGCAACGGCGATGTTGTACTTTGTCCGTCCGGTTGCTGCAAACTCTTCCTGTACCTGTCTGCGAGATACCTTCACAACCTCAATGCTGCCAGCTCGACAGAACTCCTCGACACTTGCAGTGAATTCTCTTGCCCACACTCCCCGCCGCGATCTCTCCACCGTCTCAATGACAATGAGGCTTGGAGCGTACCGCCTGATGATCTTCCCGATCCTTTGAAGTACCATTTCGCGGGTCCTCGCCGAGAGTTCTGTAGATCCCCAATCAAGCAGGGTCTCAGTTCCCTGTAAGACTGCGTAGCAGAAACCAGCGGATGTCGGATCAAGGGAGAGCGTTATCGGAGCAGAGGGTAGCATCACCAGCCGAGAATACGAGCGATTACACTCCGCTTACTCTTTCCCTTGAGCCCCGGCTCAAGGGCACGGCGGGCTAGCTCCTGTGCTCGTGCTTTAATCTCTGCCTCGACCTTTTCAAACTCGCCAGCAAACAGCTCGCGCACCGGGACACCGAAGATGGCCTCGTATGAGAGCGCTGTCTTCAGCGTCGGAACTCGGCTGAAGGTCTCATGACGTGACACTTCAGCGCCGCTCATGACACCCATGAGGAATGCAACCTCGTCTTGAGAGAGTCCCGAGCGTTTCCGAAACGTACGCAAGTAATTTGAGAGCGGTTTACCTGGCATGAATCTCTAGAGTAGAGCTACAAAGCTAAAGAAAAAAGAAAGAGGATATTGCCTTCCTGCACAAGTCCTACAGGACTTTGGGGACATCGGGGATGTTCAAAGAAGCAGGCGCGACAAGTGCTTCCACAGCTACGCGGCATCAGTGCCGGCGATCTCCTCCTCTCCCCCACTTTCAGCCACCTCCCCAACGTCCCCATCATCCCCGAAGCGATCCGACAGTCCGTACAGTTCCAGGAGGTGCCGGAGCTTCCTTCCTTCCGACCGGGGGACGACGAAGTTGCCGTTGCTCTTGACCGTAGACAGGAAGAGCTTCTTCCGGAGCACGTTCCCGATCCACCGGGACGTGACCTTCCACTCGTACTCTTCACCATGCCGCTTACCGAACTCCGCTGTCACATCCTTGACCGCAACCGCAAAGGCAGACCCTTCCCACAGATCCCGGAGGACTTCGAGCACCTCACCCTCGACACTCCCCAGGCGCTCGCCCCGCAGCTCGCCGCTGAGCCCCTGCGCCGCGGCAAGAAGCTCTCCGCGTGAGGCGGGATCACTGGTCGCCAACAGCGGCCGGAAGATCTGCGCCAATCGCGGCTCAACACCGGGCAGGCTCTCCTGGTCGACCTCCCGTGGGACGGCCCTGGTCCGGATCCGGTACAGGAGGAGCTTGTTGCGAAGCGAAAGCGCCTCTCTCTTGAAGTCATCCGAGAGATTGAGCGGGATACCTGAGCGGATCGGTCGGTTGCCCAAGACTTCGGAGATACAACGGCTCTCCAGGGCCCGATCCTCGAAGAACCCGCGGGTGGCGAGCACCTTTGGGCCGAAGACGTGAAAGGCCCGCGGGTTGAACTCCTTGCTCGCGGTCTGCTCCGTCCGGAGCACCGGGAACCCACGGGACATCCCGTTGTTGAGCATTTTGACGATCTCGGCCTTCTCATCTGAGGCCCGGAAGTCTCCCTCGTCGAGCACCAGCGTCCCCCGGAAGATGTCCATGATCCGGAACAACGGCGACATGGTTGAGGCACCGCTGGCAAAGATGGGCAAGTAGCAGAGTGACCCTACTGACAGCAGGAACCGCGATTTGCCGGACCCATAGTCGCCCCGCACCCGGAGGTACGGGACCTCGTTGAAGGAGTCGTACAGCCACGTGAACAGGATGTACTCGCGGGCGACGACCGCAAACTCCGGCGACAGGTCGATGTAGCGATGGAGGAACGCAGAGAGCTCGCGGCGCAGCTCCTCCTCTGTCCCGTACTCGACAGGCTCAGAGGGGAGCAAGACGACACCATGCACCAGGAGGTTATTCTGGGGACTGAAGGGCACCAGGACCTCTCCACCGGGAAGCTCGAGAGACTCCATCTCCTCCCACTCCCTTCCCTGGCCTACGACAAAGCTGGTCAGCCCCTCCTCGGGCCGGTACACCAGCTCCGCCACGCGGCCGTCCGGGAGCACTGCCCCTGCAGCCGGTCGACGCCGCGCCTCATCACGCATACCCTGCAAGCGACAGGAGCCGCAGAAAGTCCAGGCGTGTACGCCCGAGGCGGACGAAGAAGTCAGCGACTCCCCCACCCTCGCCGACCTCCTCGGGCAGGGCGACGACCGTTGCCTGGGGAATGAGGAACGCTATCTGCTCTGCTCTCCGCTGGCTGCCCTCACCATGCCTGAAGCAGATGAACACCTCCCGCAGGCCACGAAGAAGCGGCACCCACTCCTCATTGAACGCGCGTCCGGAGCCGGTCGCAGAGAGCGCCAGAAATGACTTGCCGGCAAGGACGAGACTCTCCACCACTCCCTCAGTGAGGATGACCTGGCCAGGAGCCTGTCGAAGGAGCTGCGCACCATAGAGCGCCACCCTGCCTCCCCGCTTGGGAACCAACTCAAGCAGGTCATCGTGTCCCCAGGTCGCACGCTCGAAGAAAAGGACCCTTCTGTCGTATGAGAAGACCGGGATGGTGATGTGCTCTCCGTCCCATCCCAGGAGCCGCTCATGGGCGACCGCGGCAGGAATGCCTGACTCGCGCAGCAAGAGCCACTCGGCTTCCGAGAGGCGCCGGTGCAAAGAGACAGCTTCGTTGTATCGAGATCGCATCATGCGCTTTAGGGTAGCGGGTGGAAGATCTACAACAAGAAGGAGGGATATGGGGCGTGAGCCAACAAAGAAAAGCTGCTCAACACGAGCAGCTTTTCTAGTTACACTGATTAGACGAGAGAATCGTCGAACGGCTGCACGTCACGATTCACGCGTGGTATATCTACCACCGTATTGCCGTTGGTGAGAAGCCATTCAGACACCGATTCTACGGTGTGCCGTATTGAATTTGCCGTCTGGTCCAACTTTCCCAGACTTCGATCCGTTGACCGTTGCGGGTCACCATCGGGGATAAGAGTACGCTCTGCGATCAGGGCAAACGGAAAGGACAGCTCAACCACCACATTTTGCGGCGATGCAATTCTCTTCGAACTCACCGTTTTCAACAAGGACCGCCTTTCACTGTTCTCCGCCTTGGAATAGCTTAACCAAGCGCTTTCAGCAACTTCGAAGTGTCTCCGCAACCGATCTACGGTTCGCTGTGGATTTTCTGTGTTCTCGGCAATTGCGCTCTGTAGTTCTACCTGTCGGGCTAGCAGTGATTGCCGTCGCTCCTCATAGACTTCCTTCTCAAGTAACCCGTCTATCAGCGCATCGGTCATCCGTTCGAGCCGCTTCTTCACTTGCCCAAGCTCTGCATAGAGAACCTCAAGCACACTCTTTGTACGGTCAACAATCGAGCCAGTAACACGCTCTAGCTGCTGTTCGAGAAATAGCAGCTCCAGATCGGAGAACGACAGGCGCATCAACTCACGGCGCACACAGGCACGAATGTCAGGCTCAGGTACACAGCGTATCGGACAGTCCCTCGCGTGACAGCGGTAGTAGGTCCACTTGTGATGGACTTCACCCGTCAATGTCTTACCGCACGATGCACAGTCAAAGAGCCGGCGGAATTCGAAATCATGGGACACAACCTTGACGTTGACTCTCCCGTGAAGACGATCCTGCACGCGCTCAAAAAGGGCCCGCTGAATGAGCGGCGTGTGAATACCGGCAAAGTGTTCATTCCTTCTCTTGATGTTGATGACACCCATGTAGAATGGGTTATTGAGAATCACAGATAGACCATTCCGTGTCACCTGTCCTCCTCGGCGATTGCGAAGTCCCATGCGATAGAGTTCGTCAGAGAGTGTTTCGAGTGTGAACATGCCAGAGTCGTATAGTTCAAACGCGCGCTTTAACAGATGACCGCGCGCCGGGTCAATCTTCTTGACCTTACCTTTGCCACAGTCGACATAGCCCAGAGGCGCAGGCAGTGGATAGAGTCCCTGCTTGAGCCTGCCGTAGAATCCCTTGATGGTCTCTTCCCTCAAGTTGCGGATGTAGTCAGCAGCGACCACTGCCTGTATGTCAGCAGAAAGGCGCCCACCACGTGTGTTGAGATCAACACTTTCTCCTGCAAAGTGGATTGCAACTCCGGCGTCGCTCAGGTCCCCTATGGCTACCCAATCGCGCAGGTTTCTGGCACTCCGGTCTACCTTGTGAATGATGACACCGGCAGCTTTCCGCTGCTTCAGCAGCGCGAGCATCCTGGTAAAGACAGGGCGCCCCTGCTTGGCGGCGGTTTTCCTCTCTTCAAACCATTGCTTGATGGTGAGATTCTGTGTCGCTGCATAGCGCTTGATGGCATCGCGCTGTGCGCGAAGGGATACACCCTTCTTGCCCTGCTTGTACGCATCGGACACTCTGATGTACGCAAAACAACTACTCATGTCTCGTGGAATGGATTAACTATTGGATAATGGTTCGACCTTTCGTCTTCCATCCTATCGGCGGTGTCCTGATGTGTCAAAGACTCCTCTTGTTCAAGGCGCTGTTCGATTCGAACCACGATCTCGACATAGCACCTTAGATTTTCTTCGGCAACTTTCTGTTCTTCCGGTGTGAGATCGGGGAAAAGGTCTTGAATTGTGATAGGGTTCTTAGGCATACGAGCCAAGAATAAAGTCTCTGCAGAAGGGTTTCAAGATATAGAGACCTGCCGCTCCAGGAAGTAGCCTTCCTGCAGGATGTCCTCGGCGTCCTTCTTCTTTCGCAGGACCCGCTCCAAGCCGCGCCCTGGAGCTCTGCGGAGGCCGCTTGCATGAGTTGCGGCGGCATGACGGTCTGAGGATCGAATTCACTCAAGCGCTCTACAGCTTTTGCTTAAGTCTACTAGTTGTCACGAAATTCCTAGCCGCGGCACCTAAATAATTTGGGATAGAGCAGGTCTGTGAATAGGCTCTCTAGACTTGGCCCGCCTATACTCATTTTTCGTCGGATACTCATTTTTTCGTCGGACTCCCTCCTCAAAGCCCCCTTGTTGAGTACCGGGTTCTGTAACTCAGGCACACTGAAGTGACTAACTCGGGAAGTCTTTAGCCCCACGTCTCGCTTTACTTTGAACAGCGGTTCAAATACTCGCGTCGCACTACTAGGGGCACACTAGACAATGGGACATTGTTTTGCAGCGGTTGTTAGGGGCAACTTCGTCGAGTTAGTCGCTACCTTGTTCCGCCTACCCATTACTTAGCAAGTACCGTAGGCAGCGACACAAGAGGAGATCTGCGCTTTGTTGAAGGTTTGCGGAACATACCTCAGAGCTACCAAGTAGCGTCATTGCATGTCAGCTGGTCCAACAAAATTGACCAAGAAGGTGTAGGTACTTAGGCTTGACAATGGACAAGAGAAGCACCTACCCTAGAGGGAGCACATCTTCTTTTTCCCTCTAAAGGCTTGAGAGTCTCACGGGTAGCGTCACGCTAAGCGTCTAGCTAAACACACTGGCCACTTTGGGTGTATATGTGTTGAGTGGCACGAAATAGCCGGAGCACCATGGGAGCTAAGGCCAGGCATAGGAGATAAGGGCATGAGACAACCAGCCTATGAATGCCATGATCTGTATGTTCCTCCTCATGCGTTCGAGTGCAGGGCTGTCCCTCAAACTCTTTGGGGCGCACCCTAAATGGACGAGCTCGGGTAGTTCGGTGACGAGTGGTTTCATGTTACTGCTCGCTGATCCGGTGCAGAAGCGGACGTTCTCCTTGGACCGAAAAGGGGGTATTGAGAGTGATAATAGATCCGGAGTAAACAATTGACGGTGTCTCTTGTCTGGTCTCTCCGAACGACCTAATCGGAAGCCGGGGCCGATATCTTATCTGCTAGGCTTGCCGTACTTGGCTGCGATAGACGATAGACCGTTATTGAGAACGATACAATAGGAATAGGAGGTACATTCGCTTAGAGGCAAAGCCGCCAAGACAGCGCAGCATCATCACATGCAGTGCACTTACCTGCTGTCTTGACGGAGTTCCTGATCTTCTCCGTCCTTCGGAAGGTAGGCAAGATGGCAGCACATAGCCGAAGGTCAGCGCAAGAGATAAAGGACGTTCCTGGCGAATCGCCGGAGCTGGAAATCGTGGTTGGAATGAAGCAATTGGCCCACGAGCAGATCCTCCGGCATATCGAAAGGTGCTTCTCCGGGCATGCGCTCGCGCATCTTGTAGGGTCTATTTTTGAGGCCGACAATCTTCATGTCCAAGTTTCAGGACCAGGACCTGATGGGGGCGTTGATATTCTGGCATCAAATGGAGAATATGGTTTTGGTCGACTCCGCATCTGTGTGCAGGTGAAGTCGTCCAAGCATCCTGTCGAAGTAGAGACTCTTCGCGCCCTTCAAGGGTCAATGACGAACTACGGGGCAAATCAGGGCATACTCGTCGCTTGGGGAGGATTCACCAAGGCGCTTGTACGGGAAGCACATCAGAGGCACTTCGAAATTCGTCTCTGGGACGCTCATAAGCTGGTTGAGGAAATCTTTCGCACGTACGACCGCCTTCCGGAAAACGTGAAGTCAGAGCTTCCCCTTGAGAGAGTATGGATACTTGGAACTGTTACCGCTAAGTAGCGTGGACTTTTGCGGTTCTATCTCCTGGGGCAACCGTACTTAGCAGCAACTAGGCAGGAGTAGCACGTTAATCGAGACTGGTGACAATGAGATGCAGAGCATTATAGCTGGCATACGAAAGCTTGCCCAAACTACCACACAGGACGATCCAATCCTCTGAAGACTGCGAATTGAAGAGCTGCCCTATGGGGTGGCTCTTTGTTCTGCTCTGCCTGACAACAGCTCTGGCCTTTGATAGACTGCCTGTCAACTATTACCCACGCGCCGAAATGCGGCTAATCGCACAAGACTTTGCTTACCCAACAAGGAAGAAAGCCTATCTTCAGGACTCTCCAGTACTTGTTCAGGGGTGACAAGGCCAGCTTGCCAGAGCGCGAGGTATTCACCTCTTGTCAGCGGAATAGGCAAGTCAACAAGTGCTAGAGCGTCATCCGGAAGACCAAACTCTAACTGCTTGAGAACAGGTTCTACATCAAAGTTCTCACTAGGGCTGAGTAGATTGGCGATGTTTGCCACAGAACGCAAGAGGAACCGTGTTGTGTCTGAGAAACCTCGAATGTTGCCATATTCAATAGGATAGAATGGGTTGACTGTGTGGGCTCTCTCTATGTCACTAAGCGGCACTCCATGAACCCAATTAGAAAGGATGCTTACTCGCTTTGCACGGGCATAGTAGATAAACTCATCATTAACACCCCGTTGAAGCAAGCGTACTATATCCGATCCGTAGGAGTGTAACACCCTGCTTGGCCACACTTGATCTTTATTCCCCTTCTTCATTAAGGGTGTATACGCATCAGACTCTAGTAGCGACTGAGTCACTGCTACCAAGTTGAGAGGAGTAATTCGGTCAGGATTGAGCGCACGCAACGACTCTACCAGGCGGAGCACACTACGGAACGAAAGAGGGCTATTGCCACATGCCTTCCCAAGAAGGGTTAGAGAGACAACTCCATCCTCTTCCTCTAAAAGACCCAGTTGAAGCATCTGTCGCAGTAACTCATCGATACGCGCGTGAACGCTTCCTCCCCAGGTGGGATCGCGCCTAGCTAGTAGGTATCCGCCGTAGGTATGCGTGAGCAAGGTAGCTACCTCGTTACGAGGTACACGCTTCACTTGAGCAAGTAGCCGTACAATCCATGTCTCAATCTGGTTAGGATCAAAGCTCGAACGGAGTGCTTCTGGACTCCCTAGAACGTAGTGCTGAAAGAAGCGATCCTGCTCTATCGAGTGCTGTGCAATAATTATGCTCTTGCCTTCAGTTTTGTACCCAAGCCTGCCTGCACGACCAGCCATGTTCTTGTACTCGCTCACCGTAAATGGTTCTTCCTTTTCGCCCTTGAAGAACATCTCTGCCAGAATCACCGTATCAGCAGGTGTGTTGATTCCTGCCGCCAAGGTTGTTGTAGCAACTAGGACACGCACTCTTCCATCAGGATCTCGAAACGAACGTTCTACCGCTGCTCTTTCCTCGGCATTGAGATTAGTATTATGAAATGCAGTGCCCCCAGCCAAACAGCTTCTGAGGGCTTCTGAAGTGCTGGACCGATCCGACTCAGGAAGCGCAGCGATAACATCAGTGGCCGGCACCAATCCAAGGGAATTGGCAAGATACTGGGCACAGCCTTGGGTAGGTCCTTTCGCATTCCGAAAGATGAGGACCTTCTCCCCATCACTTACGAGTTGAGCAACGAGTGGGACGATGAGATCCTGGCTCTGCGGCTTGTCTCTCCTCTGGTAGACAGAGCCACGAGGAAGGAACTGCATGGTCTTCCTTGCCTCACCTTCATCCTTATAGACTAAGATGCCGGAGCGTTCTAGGACCCCTTCCTGGAGTGGCACAGGACGCTCATACGTAACTAAAAGCCTTGTTCTAAGCCATTCGTGGAATCCATTAACATCTCCGATAACCGCACTCAGGGCGATGATTTGGGGAACTAACCCTCTTTCGCGAGCTGCAATGAGACTCGTGAGAAGAAGCTCGAGGTTGATTCCGCGCGAGGAGTCAGTGATGAACTGCGCTTCATCCACTACCACCAAGCCAATTGGCTGGAGTACATGAGGCATCACGCCACTAAGGTTTAGGAACATCTCGTAAGTCAACAGAGCTAGATCGTACTGTCCATGTGCGATTAAGCCGGTTTGATCGCCATGGTCACCGGTACAACGTACCACGCGAAGATCTAGTTTATCGCTGTACGACGATGTGAAGCTCTCATACTTTTCATTCACCAAGGCTTTGTACGGAAGAAGGAAGACAGCTTTCCGGCCCTCATGGACGGCCTTGATGCTCGCCATTTCACCTATGAAGGTCTTTCCAGAACTTGTTGGCGCAACTACAAGAAGCGAATCGCCATCGAGGACCCGAAATTCGTTGACCGCCGTAAGCTGAAGATTATTTAGACCGGAGAAGCGACTCGACCATTCCTCCAGAACCTCTCTGCGCAGACCAAAGGCTGCAAGATCTTCTAGATTAGATGAGACCAGAATGCCATGGTACTCCGGAAAGGCCGCACGATAAAGGTCTCCTCTCTTCAACCGAGGAAGTACCAAGCCTCCCACTATGTTTCCCAGGAAAACAGGAGTCTGGCTTACTCCTAACCTCGCGGCTTCGGCCCGAACCCGCTCCAAGATGCTGCCACCAGCAGAGAGCAACTCAATTGTGTCTCCATCCCTACCCTCGCCTTGAAGGACATCAACGAGTGCCTTCGTAAGGAGACCCTGGCGATGAGAGGGAAATTCGTAGGCTGGTTCGCTCTCTTTGCTTGCCGCAATAAGTACTCTCCCCTCACCGGCCAGTTCTTGCAGTCCAATCACACTACGTGACACCGGACTGTTTTCAAGAACTTTGGCTGGAGCTCCACCGCTGAAGCAACAGTCAAGAATACAAAGTATCGCCCGAGCCGATGATCTCCTGAAGAGATTCGCCAGCTCCTCCATGGGCAGAGTCGTGTTCTCTAGATCAGAGAGGTATGTATCGTGCATTACTAGACGATGATCACGTGTACCATGTCCTGAGAAGGAGAAGATGACAACATCATCCGATGTCGCTTGCCCCAACGTAGCTACAAGGGAAGCACGGACCGTCTCAAGAGTCGCATCTTCATTTATGAGTAGGGAGCCCCCAATCTCGGGGAGCGTGTCTTTGAAAAGCGAATGGAGGGCCAGCGCGTCTCGTCGTGCACCAGTCAGCTCCCGAATGCCAGAATCTAGATGCTTGTCTACGCCAACGAAGGATGTATAAATGGTCGCCATGTTGAATTGAAGACGGCTCTCCTCAACTCTGCGCGAGCGATATGCCCACGCCCGGGGATAACCGACAGACGTATCATACCCCAAGAGCGCCAGTTTTACACAGGCAAGTACGGAGGATAGAGGGTACGACCTTCAAAGCCTGGGGATCTTGCCGCCCTCTACAATGTGCACCACCTTGAAGGACGTTAGAACCTTAATTGAGACCCGAGACAGTGAGATGCAAAAGCATCATCACTGGCATCCACAAAGTCATGAAAGATGTACCACCAGACGATTGGTCCACTAATGACTGCGACCTGAAAGAGCTGCCCTACTGGCGGCTCTTTCGGGTCCTCAAATCAAGATAGACAAAAGATAAATCATATATGATATATTTAGCCAGCATACTTGACAGGCTATATCTATATGCTATAATATGGGGAATAAATGTTCTTTGATATCTCAGGCTTGTCCTACAGGATATGGCACGGAATATCTTTCTTTGCCACATCCTGTAGGAACGTCTACCAATCTTTCACAAGGGAGAGAATCATGGAGATCCTGACCGGAATCGGCGCAATCCTCGCAGCCATCGTCGCCGCCTACCTCACCGTTCGCAAGACCGTCGGGGAGATGACGACCGGCCTCGTCCAGCAGTACCTCAAGGACCACTCGCTCTGTCGGCACTCGGTCGCTATCGTCGCTGACGTCGCCCATCTCGGGCTCGCCGGCGAGCTTCGGACCATGCTGGTTCGGAGGGGCTACCGCAACGTCTACGTGCGCGAGGTGGAGAAGTTCGAGAAGTCCGGCGATCAGGCCGTGATCGTAATCCAGGACGGCATCGACCTGCCGACCTTCGCCACGAACACCGGTCTGTCCGAGGGCCTGATCTACACCACCGGCCGGGCCAACCCGCCGGCAGGCGATTGGACCTTCGCGAACTCCGGCATCTCCCTCTACGCTCGCCTGCGCGAGCTGATCGAGTGGATCCGGGCGGCGGAGAAGGCCTGAGACGGTCCCCTTCCAAGGGAACCCCGAAGACCAGTTTGAGTCCCAACCTCTACTGGTCTTCTTCTTTATTGCAACGAACTAATAGGATGTTGTCGCCTGCCTTGGTCTGCCAGAGCGGCAAGTTCCGGCCTCTTTCTATTACGAACCTCCTGCCTATTCTGCTTACAGGAGGTTGCTCATGCGGAAAGTTACAGTGACGTATCGATTTGATAACCGCGGCTGTGTCCCTATGATTCGCCTCTGCGGGAAGTGGCTGAAGACCGCAGGCTTCGAGGAGGGCAACCTAGTTCATGTAGATGTAGCCGACGGTAGACTCACACTCACTCTGGCCAGCCTAAAGTTAACAGAGCCAGCTGGTGAGTCTTCACGTTAGGCGCTACACTCTCCGCTCCACGAGAACAGTGGAGCATTTTCTCTCACAGCTCCTTTTACCATAGTATGTTTTCCCAATACGTCTGCTGGCATGAGATCTCTGCTTGGGCTGCTATAGCTCGCTTCTCATCAGCCGTGAGATCCTCGGAGATAATGTTGTTGGTATTTGCAGGGTCTACTATTCGGGCTGAAGGTAGCTTAGTAGCAATGTACGCTAAAGTATGCAGTACATTTGCCGCAAGTGATCCGCGCCTTCCACGTAGGGCCTCCAATACCGTCAACTCAAGATAGAATGAAGGAAAGTCCAAGCCGTGTAGAAGCTTCCATATTTTCAATGCTCGTATTTCGTTACGTCGCTGTGACTCCCGAACCCGTTTGATGTGAATAGCGACGTTGGTCTGAGTCCACGAGTCTGCCTTGCTTCTGTAGAGGCTATGATACGCAGTGAGTGGTGCCTGTCGCCGTGCTGGCACAAGATCTATCTTCTGTTCTGCAAGAGCAATTCCTATCGAGACGTTTTGTACACGGGGCATCCAACCCTTTGCATCAGCAAAATTATAAAGCGCATAATATATATCTTTGAGACTTCCAGGAGTATTGGCCTTCAAAGAGATGAACAGATCAAAGTCTGTTACGCCTCTAATCGCGGTTCCCTTTGCGTATGAACCGGAGAAGGTCAATCCTGCGAAGTATTCTCCAGCCCATTTGCGTATATGTGGACTAATCTGTTTGGCAACGATCGGTAAAAAGACTGGAAGAGGCCGAGCTGGAGCCGCATACCGGCGTATAACTGAGAGCACGTAGACATCAGGTGTCATAAAGCCATTCTAGCAACTTAGCGCCTCGGGGGCACTGCCGTCATCAAGCGTTCCCTTCGTAAGTCGCCTAACAACTGCTTCAAATCGTCGGCGAGAGGATGTCTTTTGACCCCATCTTCGACCGTAGCAACGAGCCTGCCCAAGAAGCGGCCTTTGTCGCTTGCAGATAGCGAGGCCCGCCGCGACCAACTCAGTGCTTGGCTACCTAGTACATGGTATGGGTACGGATCAGATGCACCCCGCAATAGGATTATGTTCTCAAGCAAGTCGATCCCTTGCTGTAATAGCTTTTCGGCCTCTGGGCGTCCCGGCTCCTCATATGCCCTACGCATGAGCATGTAAGCATACGCAGTCTCCACGCGATAGTCATCCGGTGCTAGTGAGCGAGCCTGATTCAGAAAAAGCTCTGCGAGACGGACGTCCCCTCTCTCAACTTCAAGCATTCCTCGCTGGAGCCAATAATGGTAGTCGTAGGACAGGAAGTTTTCGAGTTCGGCGTAAATCTCACGTGCCTGCATTGGTCCGATGACCCGAAGCAAAAAACTGTGATTGAGAATTTTCACGAGGAAGCGCCAGGAGCGATTGTTACGATCAAACAGGGGATCTACTTTCGAAGCTGCTGCCACAGCTAGGCCTATCAGGATATCTTTCAGCTGCCCCAGCTCCTGCAATTTGGCTACCACGATACTCGCGATTACCCGATGCCTCGCCTGATATTTATACCCGGGAAGTCTTGCCGTGATCAAATGACTTGCCACCAAGCTATCGAGAGCGGCCAAGGCATCAGTGGGAGCGCCACCGGCTGCTATCAGCACCTCATCCTTTGTCAGGTAATGACGCTGTGCAGAGGCTACACAGACAAGTGAGTAGATGTATCTCTGAGTTCCCTTCAGGTCCTCCAACTCCTCCTTTGCCTTCTCTTCGTGGTCTCTCCCTGTGGTTGCCTCAATCATAGCAACGAGTAGTTGCCGACCTGCCTTCTGAGCAAAGAGCGCTCTCCGTTCCGCTTGACTCTTTCCTTGAAGAACCCCCAATCGCCTGTGACGCTCAAGAGTGTCAAGTAAGCCGTCGATATCCGCGTCAGTAAGGCCTGGCACTGTATGTTGGATAAGGGAGAGTTCCCGAGATCGGACGACTGCATTGGAAATCTCAGGCAGCTTGCTTGAGCGAAGACCAAAGACAAAGCAGAACTTCTCCCGAGCAGGCACTAGGTCCTTGAGCATCCCAACAAGCTGCCGTCCATAAAGATCCGCATCATCTATGGCAAGGACCAATGGACCAGGATCATGAGAAAGAACCTGCTCACGGATCTTGGTCGGGCCCGCCTCTGAATCCCGATCATTCCACAGCACCGGTATGCCAGCAGCAGAAAGCCGTATCGCCAACCGCATGAGAGAGGTACTCTTTCCATTTCCTGCGGTGCCAGTAACAGCTAAGGCCGTCCGCGGATGTTTATTCGCGAGGATTTCTTGTGCAATTTGTAACAGATCATGGTCGTTCGTTCGTTCGATGGCTCGTGCTTCAAGTAGATCCGACCAGTGCGGCTCCTCTCCCATCAGGTACCCGGTATGTAGCCGCGGGTTTAGGGTAACGAGCTCGCTCACGAGCGGAACCGTTACTCGTCCCGACAGACGAGCGGCTTGGTCGATGAAGACAAACCCCTTCTCCACCTCGGGTCGAAGGAGCGTCAAAACCTCTTCTGCGAACGACTGAGCCGTACCTTCTACCCAGGCAATGTTCAGCTCTTGGAGCATCTCCTCTCGGGATGGACTTAAGGAAGGAGTAACAAGTATAGAACCCGGTCGAAGATCGCGACCACCTGATGAACTTCTCTTTCGTAACTCCATATGCTGCCAGAGAGGCACTTCACGCAGCTCAGTACCGATAAACACAATGGGTCGGGCACTCAGATCTGCCACACAGCGAAGGTACCATGGTTCTCTATTGGCTATCCGTTGAGCGTATTGGGTTTCGGAGAAGGTCAGTCGCTCCGGAGGGCCGGGAATAATACCGTTGAGATGGACAAAGTCGAGGTTCTGCGGATCAGATACCCCGCGAGCCTCGTAGTCTGACTCGAGAGTCGTTGCAGAAGCGATTCTGATCTTGCGGCGCAGATCGAATTTCCGCCCCGCAGCTAACGCTAGGTCGTCTACATTCAGGGTGTAGCAGCGAAGCCATGGGGTATCGAAATAGAGACGGTAGAAATCAGGCAAGGAATCCGGAGCTATGCTAAATCTAGTCTCGAGGAGTTCGGCGAGTTGGGTGCGCTGTCTGTTCAATGCCACTCCATACAGCTCTCCCAATGTGGCGGAATCATCCAAATCTCGACTCGGGAAACAGATTTTCCAAAGCTCCTGCTTGAGTTCTTTCGCACTGGGGATAGGCAGTCCTTGATGATTCGAGCCGCTCAGGGAGAATCCAGCGCCCGTGAACAACACCAGCTCGCCTCGTGACATGTAGGAGCGCAGGCGGTTTAGAAGATTGTTGTCTAATGCCATAGGTAGGACTTCCGTTTCAAAAAATGTCGTCAACGTACCTGCATCAGTCCTCGATCCCTAAGTAGGCTCTGAGCGCTCGCCGGATGATCTCGGCCTTAGAGGCGCGCTCCTTCTTCGCTCGGTCCGCAAGCGCCCGTGCTTCGTCCTCGTGGAGGTAGCTGATCTCCCGCCAGAGCCCCCGGCTGGTTGCGGGCTTGCGAGTTTTGGGTGCTTGTTCCCGTTTCGCCATGCGCTGAGAATACAGAAGTCCTCAGCCCACACTGGTTCTACAGTAGACACACACTCCACCCACAGAGTAGAATCGCTCCCACGAGGGGAGAGCGCATCTCCCCATAAAGGAAGCGGCCCCGAGCGCAGCTCGTGACTACGCCCGGAGCCTAGCCAAGCATGAAGGAGGACCTCCATGCCCGACCAAGAGCAGTCTACCGCAGCCCCTATCCCCCGCATCGACCCGGCACAGTGGGAGAGCCACGAAGGATTCCGCGAGACGCTCCTGCGCCATTTCACCGAGCCCAAGGCCAACGCCACGCTCCGGGGGCTTGGTGACTTCCTCTTCAGTGTCTCTCTTGAGCCTCCTGCTGACTGGCCGCATCACCCAGAGGGAGAGACACGCTCCGAGCTGCGTGCTGCCCTGGCCGATCTTCGGCACCTTCAGGGCTTCCTCTCCTCCGTGGGGCAGGAGCATGTCGTCTCATCTCTCAATCCTGAGGATGAGACGCTTTCGCAGTTCGCAGAGAGGCAAGCTGTAGAGGTGGAGAGGGTCGCGGATCGGATCGAAGAAGAGCTCGCGAAAGGACAGGGAGAGTAGCAGGAGGCTGAGTGGACATCCCCCGCGGGGACCCCCTTCGGGTCCCCGCCATCCCCTACTGCGTCCAGGCGGGCATCTGAGACGGGATCTCCCCGCTCAGCCCCTAGCTTTCACCGTTAACCTCTTGAGCCGCCTCGACCAGTCCAGCTATGGCAGGTAGGGCGAGGTGGCTCAACTCGCCACAGCAAGCGCGATGCGGTCCAGGTGGCGCTCTTCGCCGTTGGGACTGCGCACCACGATCTCGCTTCCTTCCTCGGTCATGGTGACGAGGTACTCGTAGATCGCCAGCGCGTGGCGGATGACGGTCGCCTTGTTGCCGAGGTAGGTCTTCTCCTCAAGCTTCTCCAGCCGGTCACGAAACTCCGGCGTGAGGTCAACCGTCATCCGGGTCATCTTCCCTCGATCAGTTGGACTTGGTTCTTTTTTTCGATTTTCCTTTAGTTCTCGGATCATGATCTCTCTTTTGAGGAGTGCTGCCCCCTCGTTTTAGTCCCGCCAACCCCAGCAATGTGGTCGCGGCGAAACCCAGAACCACTATCAATAGTTCCCGATCCCATCTGGTGATTGCAGCGATGGTTACGGCGCCAACAATCCCGGCCATCGTCCACAAGATCACGCGTTCAACAAAGACGGGACGCTCGGGAACACTCTCGAAACGCGGCTCATCAAGTTCGGGCCACGGCCTGCTCTTCTTCTCGGCAGCTCCTACTACTTCACTAACACTCCTAAGCACTGCTCCTTCTGCGGACTCGGGACGGTTCGCGGACATGGTGGCACTCCCATTTATTAGGCATTAACAGCCCCATATGGTTATGCCGCCGCGCCGGATACAGCCTCGGAGCTTGGGCAGTGTCCAACTCCTTTAACACGGCAAGCATACTGCACCGTGCAGTACCAAATCAAGCCCCATAATGGAACTCTGCCGAGGGTCCTCTACAAACAAAAGGCTCCAGGAGTTCCCTCCTGGAGCTGTCCCTATACCTTCCCCTCCACATACTCCTCAAAGAGTCGGGTCAGACGCGGATACGGCCTCTGGACCCGCCCCGTCTCCCACGCCCAGACCGTTGTCGGGTCAAGCCCGAGCTTCCGGGCAAGCTCCCGTTGCGAGATGCCCTCCCGGCGCCGCGTCGCCTCAATACGCTCCGCAAGTGACACGGGGAGCGGACTCGGGTCATACCCCAGAAAGCCGATGATGGCGGGAAAGAAGCGTAGCTCCGGCCCGTACTTCCCCTTCTCCCAGTTCTCGTAGGTCCTCTGGTTCACCCCAAGCTGGCTTGCTACGTCCCGCTGCCGCAGCCCCAGGTCAAGCCTTCGCTTCTTGAGGTGGTCTCCGACCCTCCGGAGTTCTAGCGGGTAGCCCCGTCCTGGCGGAATCCGAGCGGAAAGCCGCAGGTGGCAAAAAGGCAACGCAGGAATGCCCTTGCGGGCATCTTGGGGATTCAAGATACGACTGCAGGTGCCTCCCGCCCCTCGTGGAACGTTATCGGAGCCGGGTGTCCGGCCCGTTGCTCGACCGGATCGACCTCCACGTGGAGGTCCCGTCGGTGACCCTCAAGGAGCTGCGGGGATCGGCAGGCGAGTCCACCGCGGCGGTGGCCGCGCGGGTCGCAGCGGCTCGGGCCGGCCAGCTCAAGCGCTTCGGCCCAGGCTCCTCCACGCCGGTCAACTCCGGCATGGGTCCCGAAGCATTGCGCCGCCACTGCGTGGTCGACCCGGCCGGCCGCGCCCTCCTCGATCGCGCCTTCGAGAAGCTCGGCCTCTCGGCCCGCGCCCTCGACCGCATCCTCAAGGTCGCCCGTACCATCGCCGACCTCGTCGGCAGCGACACCATCCGATCCCCGCACCTCGCCGAAGCCATCCAGTACCGCAGCCTCGACCGGAGGGTGAAGTGGTGAGCCCTCTATCCCTTGACTGCAACGCGAAACGGCCCTCCACGAAAACCCAGAATACGTTAGCGCCAAAGTCAATTTTGAGCTATTCTCCCTATCCCACTTTTGGTGGCAGAAGGCACTTCTCTTTTGATGAAGGTCTATTGTCTGAGCGGTCCGTCTGCAGTCTTTCACGTGTTAACGAAGAGGAGGTTCCATGCAGAAAAGGTTTCCCCGGATCCCCAAGGCCTCGTTGTGGGCCGCCATCGTCCTCGCCCTGACCCTGCCGGTCGTCGCGAGCGCAACAGCGACGGAGAGCTTCATCGTCCAGTGCTCTCCGAAGTGTGACGCGGTCGCGGCCGCGATCAGCCAGATTCCGGGTGCGCGCGTCGACCAGGTCTACAAGAACGTCGCCGGCCTTGCCGTCACCCTGCCGATCTCGGCGGTACCCGATATCCAGGGCCGCTCCGATGTCGCCGGCATGACCAAGGACGTCAACGTCTTCCTGCCGCCCCCTGACCAGTCGTACGCGGTCGGCGCCGCCGAGGCCGCCCAGGTCCTCGACGCCGCGTCGCTCCCGGGCTTCATCGGCGCCCGCCCCGCCGACTACAGCTTCAACAACGACCTGATCGGCGCCACCGCGCTCCACAACCAGGGCACCCTGGGCACCGGCGTGGTCGTTGCCATCATCGACAGCGGCACCGCCAACTCCCCGGTGGTCCCCGCGCTGGCCGGCAGCGTGATCGGCGGCGAGAACTTCGTCGTGGGCGACCCCGTGCCCTCTGCCACCTCGCGGCTGAACGCCGCCCACGGCACCCAGGTGGGCACCGCCATCGCCGGCCACGCGATCTTCCTCTTTGCCACCAACTCGGTGCTCGTCCAATCGCTGCTGACCCACGCTCCGTCGGCCGTCATCCCCTGCTCCCAGCTCGGCTGCCCGGCGAACCTCTCCGGCGTGCCGATGATCGGCACCGCTCCGGCGGCCAGCCTTTACGCCCTCAAGGTCTTCCCCTTCAACAGCAACTCCACGACGACGGCGCGCATCCTCGCCGCCATGGACCGCGCCATCACGTTGCGGCGCAACTTCAACAGCGGCATGCCCTCGGTGGTCACCAACCCCGGCTGCGGCGCCGAGGACACCCCCTGCGTCTACGATTCGCTGCCCATCCAGATCGTCAACATGAGCCTGGGCGGCGGCACGCTCTTCTCCGGGCGCGACCTCGAGGATCAGCTCACCCTCGAGATGAACAAGGTGGGCATTACGGTGGTCGTCTCTGCCGGCAACGATGGTCCAGCGGCCATGACCGTCGGCTCTCCGGGCACCGGCTACCCCGCTCTGACCGTGGCCGCGGCCGCGACCGCCGCCCATGAGCGGGTGCTGCGCGACGTCCAGTTCGGCCTCGGCATCGGCTCGCTCTGGCGGCCCTTCTCCGGCCTGCAGACCGCCACGTTCAGCTCCCGAGGCCCGATCCCCGACGGCCGCGTCGGTGTCGCCATCTCGGCCAACGGCCTCGCGACCTTCGTCCAGAGCGCCAACGGCGGAATCGCGCTCGCCTCGGGCACCTCGTTCTCGGCCCCCATCGTGGCCGGCGGCGCCGCCCTCCTGCGCGAGAAGTTCCCCACCGTCTCGGGAGTCAAGATCCGCAACGCCATCGCCGCGACGGGCAACCCCAATGCCTTCGCCGACGGCTCGGGCAAGATGGACCGCGGCAGCGGCCTGCTCGACCTCCCCGCCGCCGCCGCCAAGCTCACCTCCGGCAACGTCAGCTCGACGCTCCCCGTGGGCCTCACCACGCCGATCGTCGCCCTGAACCTCCTGCCGTTGGGGATCACGCCGATCAACTTCTCGAACAACACCTACACCAAGCAGCTCAACAATCTGAAGCCGGGCCAGATGGTCCAGCTCTACGTGCCCACCCTGGACAACACCGACAACCTGACGGTCAGCGTCCAGAACGTCACGCCGGCGCTGCCCCCCGCGCAGCAGAACCAGCTCTTCGGCGATGACATTTTCCTGACCGTGGTCGACGCGTACACCTCGTTCGCCGACGTCCGGGTGTCCGAGTTCATCGTCGCCGACTCGACCTTCCAGGTGCCCCTGCCGCAGGCCGGCCTTGTGCGGGTCGCGGTCCAGGGCGACACCACCAATGCCGGCAACGTCTCCGCCAAAGTGGTCATCACGCGCCAGAACGTGCCGCTCGCTCCGCCCACCAAGTCGGGCCTGATCCAGCAGGGCCAGGACACCATCGTGCGCGTGAATGTGCCGGCGGGCACCAATCAGCTCGCGTTCCGCCTGTCCTGGCTGCGCGAGTGGGGCGCCTACCCCACCGACGACATCGATCTCATCCTCGAGGATCCGAACGGCAACATCATCCTCGACGGCGCGACCCTCGGGGCCCCCGAGCGGGTGAGCGTCGCCAGCCCGACTCCGGGAGTCTGGACCGCCACGATCCAGGGCTTCCAGATCAACTCCATCTTCTCCATCTTCAACTCCGACATCTGGACCCTCCGCGCCACCGCGGACGGCGCCCGGCTCGCTCCGCTGCCCTGACCTGACTTGGTGCCGAGCCCGGAGGCCGCATCGGCCTCCGGGCTTTCCGCCCTCCCCGCCATTTGTAAGAACTTCCCGCCATAAAGATGCTTTTCAACCATATTTCAATTTCCTCTTGACATCGCCTTCCGGGTCCGTAGAATACCCACTCACCTACGGTTGGTCCTGTTCCTGAGCTCTCGCGGTTTGGGTACGTTGCAGTCAAACGGCTCTTGTAAAGTTGCCCATGTCCAAACAGCACCACACGGTCATCCTCGTCCCGCATGCCCATGCCAAGCTGCGCAAGTGGCGGGTCACGAACCTTCAGATCGGGCTCGTCGCCGGCGCCCTCCTCCTGCTCACCCTCACCGCCGGGTTCTTCGTCTGGTCCCACTTCTCCACCAAGGCCAATCCGGTCGAGGTCGCCCGGCTCCAGGGCGAGAACGAGAAGCTCCGCCAGGTCAACGAGGAGTTCGAGTCGAGCATCCGCAAGCTCCAGGAGCAGCTCACGTCCTACGAGGACCGCACCCGCCAGCTCGCCATCGTGGCCGGGATTGCGACCCTTGGGGAACCCGGCGGTGCCGGCGATATGGGCGATATCGGCGATAGTGCCGAGGCAGGCATCGGCGGCGGCGCTCCGGTCGACGACATCGGCGATATCGGGCTGGAGAACCTCCCGTCGATGGAAGGGCGCATCCGGAAGATCGACGGCACCCTGAAGGTCGTCGAGGCCCGGCTCCACCAGCGGGCGCGCTGGATCTCCCAGACCCCGGCCATCACCCCGGTCAAGGGCATCCTCACCAGCGGCTTCGGCTACCGCAACGACCCGGTGACCCACGGCCGCGGCGACCACCAGGGGGTGGACATCGCCGCCGCGCCGGGTCAGCCCGTGCGGGCCAGCGCCGACGGCATCGTGATGCGCGCCGGCACCATCGGCGGCCTGGGCAAGGCCATCTACCTCGCCCACGGCTACGGTGTGACCACGCGCTACGGCCACCTCTCGAAGATCGAGGCCCGGCCGGGCCAGCGGGTCAAGCGCGGGGACGTGATCGGCCGCGTCGGCAACACCGGCCGCTCCACCGGCTACCACCTCCACTACGAGGTGCGCCAGGACGGCGAGCCGGTCAACCCCCTGGCCTACATCCTCGACAACGGCGGCGGCCCGCTCTAGGCCGGGCCGCCCCCCCTCTCCCCCGGGCCGGGCCCGGAATTCTTTCTGCTAGACTCCGGGTTGTAACTGCTTGCCGCAGGGTGTTCACCCGCAAGCCTTTTCCCGACACGTGAGATCTCGATGATCAACCAATTCCTGACCAAGATTTTCGGCAGCCAGCACGAGCGCGACGTCAAGAAGATGCTGCCGACCGTGGCCGCCATCAACGAGTTGGAGCCTGGGATCCAGGCTCTCTCCGACGAGGAGCTGCGCGCCAAGACCGTGGAGCTCCGCCAGCAGCTCGCCGCCGGCGCCACCCTGGACGACCTCCTCGTCCCGGCCTTCGCCGTGGCCCGCGAGGCCGCCTGGCGGACGCTCGGCATGCGCCCTTACGACGTCCAGCTCATGGGCGGCATGATCCTCCACCGCGGGCGCATCTCCGAGATGAAGACCGGCGAGGGCAAGACCCTGGTGGCGACCCTTCCCGTCTACCTCAACGCGCTCGAGGGCAAGGGCGTCCACGTGGTCACGGTCAACGACTACCTGGCCCGCCGCGACGCCGACTGGATGGGCCGTGTCTACCGCTTTCTCGGCATGTCCGTAGGCGTGATCCAGCACGACATGCTCGACGCCGACCGCAAGGCCGCCTACAACGCCGACATCACCTACGGCACCAACAACGAGTTCGGCTTCGACTACCTGCGCGACAACATGAAGTTCGACCTTGAGTCCATGGTGCAGCGCGGCCATCACTATGCCATCGTGGACGAGGTGGACTCGATCCTGATCGACGAGGCGCGCACCCCGCTCATCATCTCCGGCCCGTCCGAGGAGTCGGTCGACAAGTACTACCGCATCGACCGCATCATCCCCCGCCTGGTCAAGGGCGAGGAGATCGACGAGGGCGACGGCCAGAAGAGCACCACCGGCGACTTCCTGGTGGACGAGAAGGGGCATTCGGTCAGCCTCACGGACGAGGGCGTCGAGAAGGTCGAGCATCTCCTGGGCATCCGCAACCTCTACGACCCCGAGAACATGGAGGTCGTCCACGGCGTCAACCAGGGGCTGCGCGCCCACCACCTCTACCAGCGCGACGTCGAGTACCTGATCCAGGACGGCAAGGTCGTCATCGTCGACGAGTTCACCGGCCGCATGATGCCCGGCCGGCGGTGGTCGGACGGCCTGCACCAGGCGGTGGAGGCCAAGGAGGGGGTCAAGATCGAGCGCGAGAACCAGACCCTCGCCACGATCACCTTCCAGAACTACTTCCGGATGTACAAGAAGCTCGGCGGCATGACCGGCACGGCCGACACCGAGGCGGCCGAGTTCGGGCAGATCTACAACCTGGACGTCACGGTCATCCCCACGAACCGGGACATGATCCGCGAGGACCGCGCCGACCTCGTCTACCGCACCGCGGAGGAGAAGTGGCGCGCCGTGGTCCAGGAGATCCGCGAGTGCCACGAGAAGGGCCAGCCGGTGCTCGTGGGCACGGTCTCGATCGAGAAGAGCGAGATGGTCTCGAAGCTGCTCAACAAGCCGCCGCGCGTGCCGCACGTGGTCCTCAACGCCAAGTTTCACGAGCGCGAGGCCTCCATCGTGGCCCAGGCCGGCCGCCTGAGCTCGGTGACCATCGCCACCAACATGGCCGGCCGCGGCACGGACATCATCCTGGGCGGCAATCCCGAGGGTCTCGCCCGCTCCGAGGCCGATATGGAGGCTGAGGCCGAGGCGTTCCAGCAGGCCTTCGAGCGCTACCAGGTCACCTGCGCCGAGGAGCGCGACAAGGTGCTCGCGGCGGGCGGCCTCCACATCCTGGGCACCGAGCGCCACGAGTCGCGGCGCATCGACAACCAGCTCCGCGGCCGCTCCGGCCGCCAGGGCGACCCGGGCTCCTCCCGCTTCTTCCTCTCCCTCGAAGACGACCTGATGCGGATCTTCGGCTCCGACCGCATCCAGGGGCTGATGGGCAAGCTCGGCATGGAAGAGGACGAGCCCATCGAGCACAAGTGGGTCACCGGCGCCATCGAGAGGGCGCAGAAGCAGGTCGAAGGCCGGAACTTCGAGACCCGCAAGCACCTGCTCGAGTACGACGACGTGATGAACAAGCAGCGCGAGGCGATCTACAAGCTGCGCCGCGACATCCTCGAAGGCCGCGAGGGCCGCGACTACGTGATGAAGATCGCCTCGGACGTGGTCGACTCGCTGCTCGACACCCACGCCGGCGAGAAGCTCGACCCCATGGACTGGGACCTCCCCGGCCTGCGCACGCAGTTCCTCGCCTACTTCAACATCAACGCAGGGGACATGCGGCTGGAGGAGCTGGGCATCGACGAGCTGCGCGAGACCCTCTGGAAGGCGGTCGAGCAGCAGTACGCCGAGAAAGAGGCGCGGCACTCCGAAGGGGAGATGCGCGCATTCGAGCGCGCTATCATGCTGCACGCGGTCGACGTGGCCTGGAAGGACCACCTGCTCGCCCTCGACCACCTCAAGGAGGGCATCGGTCTCCGCGGCTATGCGCAGAAGGATCCTCTCAACGAGTACAAGCGGGAGAGCTTCCAGCTCTTCGAGGCCATGAAGGACCGCATCGAGGACGACATCATCCAGAAGCTGTCCCGGTATGAGCCCATGAGCGAGGAGCAGATGCTCGAGCAGCGCCGCCGCCAGCAGCGGGTGGCGCCCAGGATCGAGCTCTCCGCTCCGCCCAAGGTCGAGGGACCGCAGCGGACCCAGTCCCTGGCGAGCAAGGACGCCAAGGTCGGCCGCAACGATCCCTGCCCCTGCGGCTCGGGCAAGAAGTACAAGAAGTGCCACGGGGCCCAGGTCACCGTAGGTTGAGACCCCTCACCCCCCTGGCCCCCCTCTCCCACCTCCCCGCCCCCCTACCCGGGAGAGGGGGGAACTGCATTCCAAGGGTGTGCGGGGGCGCCCCTCTCCCAGGGAGGGGGGCGGGGAGGTGGGAGAGGGGACGGGGGTGAGGGTTTTCTTTTGATATCCTTCGCCACCCAATCATGAGCGCAATGCACGATCTCGAACCGCGACTCGCCCTCACTTTCGACGATGTGTCGATCGTCCCGGGCCTCTCCGAGGTCCACCCCAACGACGTGGACCTGCGCACCTTCGCCTGCCGCGGGATCGGCCTGAACATCCCGATCCTCTCGGCGGCCATGGACACGGTCACCGAGTCCCGCCTCGCCATCGCCCTCGCCCAGGAGGGAGGCATGGGCATCGTCCACAAGAACCTGCCCATCGAGGTGCAGGCCGAAGAGGTGGACAAGGTGAAGCGCAGCGAGGCCGGCATGATCGTGGACCCGGTCACCATGCGGCCGGACCAGAGCATCCGCGAGGCCCTCGCGGTCATGGCGCGCTACAAGATCTCGGGCGTGCCCGTCACCTCCCAGGAAGGGCAACTCGTCGGCATCCTCACCAACCGCGACCTACGATTCGAGGAGGATCTCGACAAGCAGATCCAGGATCTGATGACCAAGGAGGACCTGATCACCGTGCCCGAGGGGACCACCCTGGAGCAGGCCAAGGCGCTCCTCCACAAGCACCGGATCGAGAAGGTCCTGGTCGTGGACGGCAACGGCAGCCTGAAGGGGCTGATCACGGTCAAGGACATCCAGAAGGCCATCCAGTACCCGATGGCCTGCAAGGACGAGCTCGGCCGCCTGCGGGTCGGAGCGGCCGTGGGCGCCTCGGGCGACTTCCTGGAACGCGCCGCGGCCCTGGTCCGCGCCAAGGTGGACCTCCTGGTGCTCGACTCCTCCCACGCCCACAGCACGGGGGTCCTCGACGCCGCGGGCAGGCTGCGCGAGCGCTTCCCCGAGGTCAAGCTGGTCATCGGCAACGTGGCCACGGCGGAGGGGACGCTCGCCCTGATCGAGCGCGGCGTCGACGCGGTCAAGGTCGGCATCGGTCCGGGCAGCATCTGCACCACCCGCATCGTCACCGGCGCGGGCATCCCCCAGGTCACCGCGATCCAGGACTGCGCCCGCGCCGCGGCCGAGCACGGCGTGCCGGTCATCGCTGACGGCGGCATCAAGTTCTCCGGCGACGTGACCAAGGCGATCGCGGCCGGAGCCACGGCGGTCATGATCGGCTCGCTCTTCGCCGGCACCGAGGAGAGCCCCGGCGAGACCATCCTCTACCAGGGGCGGACCTTCAAGGCCTACCGCGGCATGGGCTCGCTCTCGGCCATGGCGCGAGGCAGCGCCGACCGCTACTTCCAGGAGGGCGGTCCCGGCGTCGCGACCCTCGGCAAGCTGGTGCCCGAAGGGATCGAGGGCATGGTCCCGTTCAAGGGGAGCGTCCACCAGATGCTTCCGCAGCTCACCGGCGGCCTCCGCGCCGGTATGGGCCTGGGCGGCTGCGCCTCGATCGAGGAGCTGCGCACCAAGGCGCGGTTCATCCGCATCTCCGCCGCCGGCCTCAAGGAAGGCCATGCCCACGACGTGGTGATCACCAAAGAGGCCCCAAACTACTGGGTCGAGCGGCCCTGAGGCGTTGAAGCCCCTCTTCCACCCGCGGCTGGTCAACGACCCCTTCGGGGACCCGGCTCTCTACATCGAGTTCCTCTTCGAGCGGCGGGCGCTGCTCTTCGACCTGGGAGACCTTTCGCCACTCTCCGCGCGCCAGCTCCTGAAGGTGGATCACGCCTTTGTCTCTCACACCCACATGGACCACTTCGTGGGGTTCGATGCCCTGCTGCGCATCCTGCTGGGACGGGAGAAGACGCTCCGGCTCTTCGGTCCGCCGGGATTCCTCGACCAGGTCGAGCACCGGCTCGCCTCCTACACCTGGAACCTGGTGGCCAACTACGAGAGCGACTTCGTGATCCGCGTCACCGAGGCGCATCCGGACGGACACCGCGAGACCGCTGAGTTCCGCACCCGCTCAGGGTTCCGCCGCGAGGCCGTCCCCTCCCCCGCTTTCGGGGACGGCATGCTCGTCGAGGAGGAGACCTTCCTGGTGCGGACGGCCTTCCTCGACCATGGCATCCCCTGCCTGGCATTCGCGCTGGAGGAGAAGCTCCATGTCAACATCTGGAAGAGCGGGCTGGAGGAGCTGGGCCTCCCCACGGGTCCGTGGCTGCGCGACGTCAAGTACGCCGCCCTCCGCGGCGAACCGGACGAGACCCCCTTCCGGGCGGGAGACCGCGAGGTGACACTGGGCGAGCTGAAGGACAAGGTGCTGCGGATCGTGCCCGGGCAGAAGGTGGCCTATGTGACTGACGTCTCCTACTCAGCATCCAATGCGGCGGCGATCGTGGAGCTCGCCCGGGGGGCGGACGTGCTGTTCATCGAGTCGGCCTTCGTCCACGAGGAGGAGCGCCGCGCCGCGGAGAAACGCCACCTCACCTCCCGCCAGGCGGGGCTCCTCGCCCGCGAGGCCGGGGTCAAGCGGCTCGTGCCGTTCCACTTCTCGCCCAAGCACCAGGACGAGGAGGATCTCCTGATCCGCGAGGCGCTCGAAGCTTTCGAGGACGGATGAGCCAAAGGGCGGCCACGAGGGCCGCCCCTACGGTAGGGGCGGCCCTCGTGGCCGCCCTTACCAGGATCCGGAAGAACCGCCTCCACCGAAGCTGCCGCCGCCCCCCGAGAAGCCTCCCCCTCCGCCGCCGCCCCATCCTCCCCCTCCGCCCCAGCCCCCACCGATGAAGGGGCCTCCCCACATGCCTCGGCGCCCGCGGCTCCCCCAGGTCGGAATGCCGCTGCCAATCCTTTTGCCGAACAGCATCTTGAGGATCGGGAAGAGCACGGCCCAGCCGATCAGCGCTCCGAGACCGAGGCCCGGGAAGATCATGTTCGGGAAGCTCGCGTAGAACGGCATCAGGAAGACGTACATGAACCAGCTCTGGCAGCCCTGGGAGAAGACGGCCATGAGAGAGAAGACCCCGATCACGAAGAAGAAGATCAAGCCGAACACTGCCTTCTCGCCCGTCGCCATCTGCGGAGCCTGGTCGGCGCCCGGCGCGGGGGCGACCTCCTGCCCCTGGATCGAGCCCAGGATCGCGTCAACCCCCTTCTCGACTCCTCCTCCGAAGTCGCCGCTACGGAAGCGGGGGGTGACCACGTCGTCCAGGATGCGGCCGGTCTCGAAGTCGGTCAGCTCGGCCTCGAGCCCGTACCCGACCTCGATCCGCATCTTCCGGTCCTGCTCGGAGATGAGGAACAGGACGCCGTTGTCCTTCCCCTGCCGCCCCAGCTTCCAGGTCTCGACCACGCGGATCGAGTAGTCCTCCAGCGGGTCCCCTTCGAGGCTCTCGACCGTCAGCACCGCGATCTGGTTGCCGGTCTGCTGCTCGTAGCCGGCGAGCTTCTGCTGCATACGCTGCTGGACGTCGTCCGGGATCAGGTCCGCGTTGTCGACGATCCGGCCGGAGAGGTAGGGGACCTCCAGCGCGGCGAGCGGCGCGGCCAGAACCAGAAGGAGGAGGACCGCCGCCGCACTTCGCATCACCGGTCTCCCCGCCGCAGCTCGTTTTCGAGCTCGTTGCGGTCGTCCGGCTGGATCGCCACGCCGTGGCGCTGCAGCAGCTCGCCGCACTCCCGGATGGCGGAGACGAGCGCCTCCCCCGGCCGGCCGGAGCGGATGCCGGCAACCACGGTCCGGACGATGCCGTCCCACTGCCCCGGCTCGACCTTCTGATTGATCCCGGAGTCGCCGATCACGACCACCCGGTGCTCGAAGAGGGAGAGGAAGAGGAGGATGCCGGTGCGGTCGCGGGTGCGGAAGACCTCCTGCTCCAGGAAGGCCATCTCGGCGCGCTGCCGCGTCCTGAGATCCAGCAGGTCGGGCCCCGCCAGCCAGCGCTTGACCGCGGGCACGTAGGCCGCGAGGAGGAACCCGAGAGCGCCTCCGGCCGCGGCCGGCAGCGCGATCCAGAGGGGGAGCATCCCACCCCAGAAGTTGCCGAAGAAATAGATCGCCTCGGCCACGAGGGGACCCGCGAACGCTCCGAGGGCAGTCCCTTCCCAGAGCGCGCTGGGGTAGGCGTCGCTCTCCTCGACGAAATACGGCACGATCTCGCCCGAGGTCTTGCCCTCGGCCTCGGCAATGGCGGCACGGATGGCTTCAAGATCGGCTGGCTGGAAAAAGCGTTGAACGTCGTCCATGGTCCCCACCCCCCGGAGACCCGTCGATCCTATCTCACTCCAGGGGGATCGGGGACGACCGCTCCCGCTTGCGCTGCCCCCGGCGCTTCTTCGCGTCCACCCGGCGGCGCTTGGCGGACCTGGGCACGCGGGTCGTCCTGCGTGGGGTCTCCTCGCGGAGGGCCTCTGCCATCAGCTCGACGAGCCGGGCCAGGGCCGCCTCCCGGTTCTCCCCCTGGGTGCGATGCTTCTGGGACGCGACGTGGAGCACGCCCGACCGGGTGATCCGCGTGGCGAGCCGCTCCTGTAACCGCTGTCTCTGCTCTTCGCTCAGGCTCGGGGAGCTTGCCACGTCGAACCGGACCGTGACCCGGGTCTCCAGCTTGTTGACGTTCTGCCCGCCCGGCCCTCCGCTGCGGGAGGTCGCGAAGGAGACCTCCTCGTCGGGGATGGCGAGGTCGTCAGTGATCGGGATCATGAGCCAAGTGTATTGCAACCTTGCCGGCCGGACCCATCCCGCTCATCGGAAGCACCTCCTTCCCGCTGGACTACGGGCCGACCCGATCTGGCGCGCCTAAGACCGCTCCCGGCTGACAGGATTGGATTTCAGCCCGCCCGCGGTCTCTTCGAGCGCGCTCGATTGGAATCGGAGCGCTCGACGAGGATTCCGGCGCTTCGGGGAAGACTGCGAGCGCCTTGATTTCGAATCCGGCACGCTCGGAAAGACTTCGAGCGCGTCGAAATCGAATTCGGCTTCAATAAATTGGAAAAGAGCGCCTTGATTGGAATTCGGAGGACTCGAAATAGATTTTGGCTCCACTGGATTGGAGAACAGCGCGGCAGATTTCAATCTAGTGGATCCGATTTGATTTCGTCTCCAGTATATTGATCGCGGTGCGGTCAATTTCGATTTCAGTGTGCCGATTGTCATTTTTTACGCGCCGCTTTTCATTTCGAGCGCGTCCAACTGGAATTCTGCGGGCTGGAATCGATTTCGGCTCCAATAAATTGGATTCTGGTCACTCGAAGCCAATTCCAGGAACCGCTCGACGATCTACCAGCCGTTCAGTCAGAGGCATCAGCCAAGGCCCGCTGCAACAGGTCGTCGACTCCCAGCTCCGCCGCCCAGTAGCGCAGGTACTCCTGGTCCAGTCGCTCGCCCTGGGCCTTCAGGACTCCCAGAATGTCGCTCCACTGGCGGTCGGAGACCTCGTTCCCCTCGCGATACCAGAGCAGCTTTCGCAGGACGATGTCCTCAGCCGACGTCACCATCACGTCGCGAGGGGGGTCCTGGACGAGCCGGTAGGGGGCATGACGCTGGAACTCGGACCGGTCGAAAGGCTCCCCTTTCCGGACGAAGATGTCGATCTTCAGACCTGTATCGAGATGGATGAGATTGAAGCTGGACCTGCGCTGGACCGCGCTTCGGATCCTCTCGTCGTCCAGGTAGAACTCCCCTTGAAGCCGGCCGACGAAAGCCGCCACCGCCGAAAGAGGGAGATCGACCGCCAGGTCGATGTCGCGGGTCTGCCTCGGAGTGCCATGGACGGAGCTGGCGATGGAGCCACCGAGGTGGTATGAGAGCCCAAGGTCCTCCAGGGTCTCGATCACCCGGAGGGCGACCTCCATGTCCTGGCTTTCGAGGGTCATTCGACGGGTCCGTAGACCTCGGTGGCAAGCTCTTCGCCGAGCCACAAGCCGAAGAACCGCCGGCGGATCTCCTCGGGGCTCGCGTCGGGGAAACGCGAGTGAAGGCCGGCCAGGGCGAGCGCGCGCGACATCCTGTTCGCTTCCTCCACCAGTTGGATCTTCTTCCAAGCCGGCATCCGCCGGTAGATCTCCATTTGGACCCGCTCCGCGTCAGCGTCGGTATCCGGGTAGAGCTCCCGGTAAGGGATTTCGTGAGGCTTGAGCTTCCTGGGTGCGCTCGGGCTCATGGTTGGGACCATAGTACACGAGGAGCGTGGACCTCGCGGATCCGCCGCCGCAGTGCCTCCCGCACGGATTGGAAGCCGTCGTCGAGGTGGACCTCAAGCTTGCGGGGCATGAGGATGTCCTGGAGGAAGACGAGGATGTCATCCACATGGTGGGCGAACTCTCGGACCAGGCGAAACTCCTCCCAGGATTGGCTGCCGGGGCTGAGCTTAGGATTGCGAATCAGCACCTCCAGGCTCTCGGCTTGGTCAGTCCAGTATTCTAGGTAAGATACCCTCTCCCGGAAGCTCCCGATCTTCACCTCCGGCAGCACAATCGGCACCAAGCTCCGGGCCAGGTCGTCGGCATCGCCCTGATGCTTCTGCCAGAGCCTGTAGATCTCGTACATGCAGTAGGGGGAACGCAGGTACTTGTCACTGATCACGGCCACAACGAGATCGGCGCGGGTAAGGCGGCGAATGAAGGCGGAGATCCGTTCACCGGGCCGCATCTGATCGCGGTCCCGAACGGGTTGGAAGCCGTCCTCGGCGAGAGCCGATTGGAGACCCTCGACGGCCTTCGCACGGATCTTTCCCTCGGGAGTATCATCCCCCCAGGCATAGGAGATGAAGACCTCCCGGCGCTTCTCGCTCGCGGTGAGGGGCAGGGGTTTGACGTCGATCCCGGGGGTTTCCCCACCGGGGTCGTGCTCCCGGTCCTCGAAGAAAGCGGCGAAGGCGGCGGCGGGGACCGGCTTCTTCTGGAAATCGAGCACGCGGCCCCCAATCACAGTAGCTAGCGCACTCCGGGCCACCGTGGTGCCCTCAAGAGTCAGCAACTCCTCAGGTTTCTCACCGATTCGCTGCTCAAGGATCGCCCAGCGAATCTCGCGCAAAAGACCCAGAGGGTCACCACCCTGAGCCTTCAGAACCAGAACTCCGGCGCCTGGTGCCTCGTCCGTGCTGGTGTCATCGAATTGGACCAGGAGTTGGGTGTCCCGTCGGCCGTCCTTGAGCCAAAAGCCGTACTTCCAGTACTCGGCAAGGTCCCCTGCCTTCCTGCCGATCCTGCTCATCAATCCCCGGATGACCGCTTGGTGGAAGAAGCGGTACTCCAGCCGTAGCGCGGGCATGCCGGGCTCCTCCTTCCAGGCATGGAGTCGTCCCTTTACGGCTTCGAACCCGGGTAGCAGGTCCGGCGCGACGTAGCGCGCCTCTCCCTGGGCCGTCTTTCCACAGCGGAAGCACACGCCGCAGCTCTCCATCAGGCCGAGGAAGAGCCTCTGTTCCTCGGGGGAGTGCTCCTGCCAGACCATCCAGGCGAGATCCTCGCGCGTAAAGCGCCCCGAGTCTCTCAGCCAGGGCACCGCCCGGCCGCGATGGAAGACGGTGTAGACGGCACTGAGCGCCCAGTCCTGGTCGAGGACGATACAGTTGGAGAAAAGGTCCGGCCGGTAGAACACCACGCCGGTATGGTGGAAGTAGTCGAGGGCGTGCTCCCAGGAGACGATGCCTCCGACCTCGTCGCAGAGCCCGCGGAATTCGTTGAGGGTGAGAGTCCGATGCCGCCGCTTCTCGGGCTTGCACCTCTGGTCCTTGCTTCGCCAATCGTAGAGCCGGCGGCGCACCTCGGCGCGCCCGCGGCCGATCTCCAGCGCGCCGTTTCGTTCGAGCAGGTAGCGCATGGCGTCGCGGAGGTGGGCTTCGAGGGTGTCTCGGCCCAGTTCCTCCTCGGACTTGGCGCTGTAGGAGGCTTCGAAGAAACCGGGGCCGTCCAGCCTTGCAGGCGGGGTGCGTCGGTCAGTGATCCGGTCGCACTGGCTCTGCACGACGATCACTGGGCTGTCCTCTCCGGCGAGAGACCGCACGTAATCGAGCCAGTAGGCGAGCGGCTGGTTGCGCAGGATGAAACCATTCTCGAGGTACTCGTCCCGATTTTCGAGCTGGGGAGTCCAGAGGATCAGGAAAACGGCGCGGCTGCGCAGAAATAGCGCGTGGGTGCCATGGTAGATGTCCTGCCCACCGAAGTCCCACCAGTTGACCTGGAAGACCTGTTCCTGCTCTCCGATCTGGATTCGCAGTTCCTCCCGCCAGAGCTGAACACCATGGGTGGATGTGACGGACTCATCGAAAGCCTGGCCTCGGAAGCGTCGGCAGAGTTGGGTCTTCCCAACACGGCCGTTGCCGAGGAGGATCACTTTCACCTCGTTCTCGGCCTCGGGTTCAAGGGCGATCTCTTCAAGGTAGGCGCGCAGCCGTGGGAGGCAGTTGTCGCCGTAGTCATGAGAAAGAACCTCCCGCGGCACGCCGACCGCCTTATCGGCGTCCAACTCGGTCAGGCGCGGGTGGTCTGCACAGATCCGAAGAAACGCAGCCGGAACCGGGGGCCGGCAGTCGCAGAGGTTGAGGCTCTGAAGTCCTTGGAGCCCTGTCAGAGGGGCCAGGTCCGGGATGCCTGCGCTCGTCAGTTTGAGTGTCTTAAGTTCTTGGAGTCCGGCCAGCGGAGTCAGGTCCGTGACGCCCGTGCTCGACAGGTCGAGGCTCTGAAGTGCCTGGAGGGCAGCCAGAGGTGCGAGGTCTGTTAGGCTCGTGCTCGACAGGTCGAGGCTCTGAAGCGCTTGGAGTGCAGCCAGAGGTGCTAGGTCCATTAGGCTCTTGCAGTACTTGAGGTCGAGTCTCTGAAGTCCTTGGAGTCCCGCCAGTTGAGCCAAGTCTGTTATGTCCATTCCTGAGAGGCTGAGTACCTGGAGACCTTGGAGTCTGGAAAGAGGTGCCAAGTCCGTCACGCCGTTGCAGTAAGACAGGTCGAGGAATTCAAGTCCTTGGAGTCCCGCCAGAGGTGCCAGATCCGTCAAGCCGTTGCAGTGAGACAGGTCGAGGAATTCAAGTCCTTGGAGTCCCGCCAGAGGTGCCAGGTCCGTAACGCCCGTGTTCGACAGGGAGAGGCTCTGAAGTCCTTGGAGCCCAGCCAACGGGACCACGTCCGTAACGTCACTGATGTGTAGGTCGAGAATCTGAAGTCCTTGGAGCCCAGCCAGCGGAGCCAGGTCCGTAACGCCACTTATGTGTAAGTCGAGGACCTGAAGGCCTTCGAGACCAGCCAGCGGGGCCAAGTCCACGTAGCCCGTATACGACAGGTAGAGTTCCTGAAGTCCTTGGAGTCCGGCCAGCGGTGCCAGGTCCGGCACTTCCGTGTTCGACAGGTCGAGGGTCTGAAGTCCTTGGAGTCCAGCCAACGGTGCCAAGTCCGTAACACCTGTGGCCGTCAGGAAGAGGGTCTGAAGTCCTTGGAGTCCGGCCAGTGGTGCCAGGTCCGTAACGCCCTTGCAAAAATACAGGTTCAGACTTTGAAGTCTTTCGAGGCGGGCCAGCGGGGACAGGTCCGTGAGCTTAGAGGCGTCTCGATCTCCGTCCCATTCAAGATCCCCTGTCCCCGTGGGCTTTTTCATGCCCAGGTAGAGCCTCTTGAGGCGTGGCAGATTTCCCACACTGGCAGGGAGCTCGCTCAGAGCCAGGTCGCCGAGGTCCAGGCTCTCGGCCTGGGTTCTCCGAGCCTCCTCGATCCGCCGCTCCGCCTCAAGCTGGTTCTGTTGCACGATGACTACATACTAACAAGCCTCGCCAAGAGACCTCGCGATCGTTGGGGTGAAGGCTGCGGTCCGTGCCGGGCCGCGTCTTCGGCGTTCTCTTCCGGCTGCAGATAGGGAACTTCCCGCCGCTGGAGAGGGATGACGGGCATGCGAGCCTCCTTTCCCCACCGGTCGCGGAACCAAAACACACTGTCGCATGGGTAGGCAACGGAAATGAGCCTCTCGCCCGGAAGGACGAGCGTCTCGCCCTCAAGGACTTGTCGCTCGCCCGCGAGGGCGTGGGGCTCGCCCCCAGGGACTTGTACAACGCCCCCAGGGACTTGTACAACGCCCCCGGGGACTTGTACATCGCCCTCGGGGATTGGGCCTCGCCCTCGAGGACTTGCCGCTCGCCCTCGGGGGCTTGCCTCTCGCCCTCAAGGACTTGGGCCTCGCCCTCCGGGGATTGCCTCTCGCCCTCGGGGGCGAGCCACAAGTCCTCGGGGGCGAGAGGCAAGTTCTCAAGGGCGAGACGCGTAGGCAGGAGCTTCGGGAGCTGAAGGGCAGCCAGCCCGGCCGTCTCGCAACGGGCGGGCCGCTGAGGCGGGAGGCCGTGGACCTCGGAGGCCAGGGCGGTGCTCTGGGGGGTTAGTCGGTCTTCCGGAGCCTCTCCAACTCGTTCCGGAGCCGGGCCACTTCTTCAGCGTTCTCCCGGCGCAGGGCCTCCTGACCGGTCTTCTTCTTCGTGCCACTGCTCATGTTCCAACCCGCATCTCCAGCCACCTCTTGAGAGATGTCTGGCTTTCGCCGGACGGTTGCCCGAGGATGATGTTCTCAGCACTGATGTCTTCATCAAGATCGGGCCAATGAACGCCTTCCCCATTGCCGATCAGACGCCAGTTGCCACGTTCTTCAGGCGACCCATGTACCAGGCGCGGATACCAAGCCAGCGGTACGGAGATGACACGCCCATCTCTCAGCTCAGCCGTGAGTGTCTCATCGGCAACAGCCACGTCCTGGATGCTGGCCGCCTGAATCTCAGCTCTCAAAGTACTCATCCCATCTTCTCCGTAGGAGAGTTTGATTCTCCTCGACAAGCTTCCGAATTCGACCTAGCTCCTGACTCTTGAAACCGCTGCTCCGTGCCAGCCTCACCGGATCCAGCCAGAACTTCGCCGTATGACTCCCCTGCTCCACATGAACATGTGGAGGCTCCTCACGGTCGCCAGCATAAAAGAAAACCCGGTAAGGACCGCTCCGCAGCACAGTTGGCATTCCGACGCACCTTCCTCTTCCTGTTGCCCATCACCGGTCGCCGCGGGGGCCAAAGTTTTTCCCTGGGAGCGCCGGCATCCTTGCCGGCACTAACCAATAGAAAGAGCCGGCAGGATGCCGGCGCTCCCAGGGAAAACAACCCCGGTCGGTGTCATCCGAGTCTGCGCTGAACCTCCTCCACATCTCCTCCAAGCCAGGCGCGCCATCTCGTCGTCCACAATATCGAGCTCTCGATCCGCTGACATGAGTCTACGGTATGACCGGGTAGTACCAGACCCGCCGGACCTTGCCTTCCCGAATTTCGTAGACGGCCAGCGCCGCCTGGGAGCGCTCGCCCTTGTCTCCCTTCCACCGCGCCCGCTCCACCACGCTGACGTAGGGCCCCGCGGACATCGTTTTCTCCAAGGTGGCCCCCGCGGAGGGGAGCGAGGCGAAATACCTCGTCATGGAGTCGCGGAGCGCCTCGTGCCCCGAGGCTTCGACGGAGATCCTCTCGCCGTCGACGCTCAGCCACTGGATGTCCGGGTGCGCGAGAGCGAGCATCGCCTCTACGTCGTGGCGGTTGTACGCGTCCATGAACCGATCCACGACCTGCTGGGGTTCGGGCTCAGGAGCGGCAGGAGCCTCCTGGGCGAGGGATGGGACGGCGACGAGAAACAGCGCGCAGAGGAGGAGACGGGTGAGTGTCATGGCCACAAGAATACTGGCCTGGACGGGAGACACAAAATCTGAGGCGGCGCCCTCCAGACGGTGGACGCCGCCCCGGGAATGCCGCTAGGCTTCGACGGCCTCCGCCGGGAGCGTCGCCTTCGGCGCCGAGCCCGTCCAGAGGGACCGCATCCACGCGGCGAAACCTTCAACCCCTAAGGTGATGTACGGCAACACAAGCAGAGTCAGTACGGACGACGAGATCAGGCCCCCCATCACGGTGCGGGCCAGCGGGTAGTAGAAGAGATCCCCCACCGCCGCTCCTCCCCAGGCCAGGGGCAGCAGCCCGAGGATCGTGGTCGCGGCGGTCATCACCACCGGACGGAGCCGGTCCCTCCCCGCCTGGATGATGGCCTCGTCTCTCGGCATCCCGGCCTTCCGGAGCTGGTTCAGGTGGTCCAGCAGCACGATGCCGTTGTTCACCACCACCCCCATCAGGATCAGCAGCCCGATCTGGGCCATCATGTTGAAAGGCGTGCCCGTCAGGACCACCAGCCAGATGGCGCCCGGGAACGCGAAGAGGATCGCGAACAGGATCGCGAAGGGCTGCGCCAGCGACTCGAAGAGCGAAGCCATCACGAGGTAGACCAGCGCCAGCGCCAGGAGGAAGTTGATCGCCATCTGCTGGCCCTGGCCGTCCTGCTCCAGGATGCGGTCGTCCCAGGACCAGGAGTAGCCTGCTGGCAGGTCGAAGGCGTCCATCAGCGCGGTGATCCGCTCCTTGGTGCCGTCCCAGCTCTCGCCCTCGTAGACCGCCCGCACCTCGGTCTTGACCTTGCGGTTCTCGCGCTGGATCTCCTGCTCGCGCGTGATCATCTGGAAGGTCGCGATGTCGCTCAAAAGGACAGGCGTGCCTCCGGAGCTCGTCACCTGGAGGTGCTTCAGGTCGTCCAGGCTCGTCCGGTCCTCCGGCCGCAGGGCGAGCCAGGTCTCGACCTCGTGGTCCCCCGCGTTGAAGCGCCGCAGGCGCATCCCCCCGAGAGTGAAGGAGAAGAGGCTCGAGATGTCCTGCGCGGTCATGCCGAGGCGCATGGCCTTGTCGCGGTCGACCGTGACCTGGATCTCGCGCCGGCCCCGGTGGATCGGCGAGGTGATGTCCTCCACCCCCTCGACCGTGGCGAGACGGCGCTCGGCCTCCTCGGCGAGCTTGCCCAGCACTTCGCTGTCCTGGCCGAAGAACTTGACCGCGAAGAAGGTACTGCTCCCCCCGGCCTCGGCCGAGTCGTCCTCGAACTGCAGCTTCACGCCGGGGATTTTGGGCAGGGAATCGCGCAGCTTCGTGCGCAGCTCCTGCATCTCGCGGTCGGTGAGGTCCGTCCGCGCCAGGGTGATGGTCGTGCCCGCCTCGTTCTCCATGTAGTAGCTGTAGAGCCCCTTGACCTGGAAGCGCCCGGTGTTGGCGTTGAGGAAGGATTCCACCTGGTTCACGGCCCGCTCGCTGTCGGACTTGTAGGAGAAGTCCGCGAACTCGTAGTTGATCCGCAGGCGCTCGTTGGTGGTCGCAGAGAACATGCCCGTCTGCACCAGATCGAGCATGAAGGGCACGATGCAGGAGACGAACACCATCACCACCACGGCGAACATGGCCCAGCGGTGCCGCAGGGTCCAGCCGAGCATGCGGGCGTAGCGTTCCTCCATCCAGGTCACGGCCCGCACCGGCTTCGGCTCCTTCACCTTGAGGAAGTGTGCCGAGACCAGCGGGATCAGGGTCAGGGACGAAAACAGCGACGCGATCATCGCCAGGCTGAGCGCGACCCCCACCTCCTTGAGGAAGATCGTGAGCTGGTTGCCCGCCCCCACGATCAGCGGCAGGAAGACGATCAGCGTAGTGCAGGTGGAGCTGGTCACCGCCAGCCAGACGTGGCTCGCCCCTTCGAGCGCCGCCTTCTTCGGATCCCGCTCCTCGCGCTGCCGGCGGTCGATCGACTCCAGCACCACGATGGCGTTGTCCACCAGCATGCCGACGCCGAGCATCAGGCCCATCATGGAGAGGATGTTGAGCGTGCTGCCCAGGAAGTACATGGCCCCGCAGGCCGCGATCACGGAGAACGGGATCGAAAGCGAGACGATCAGGGTCGAGTCCAGGCGGCGCAGGAAGAAGTAGAGGATCAGGACGGCGAGGAGGCCGCCGATCATGCCCGACTCCTTGAGGCCGTCGATCGAGTTGGTGATCTGCCTGGCCTGGTCCTCGAAGACGAACAGCTTCACGCCCTTCAGGAGCGGGTCCTTGTCGATATCCTCCTCGATGACCTTGCGGACGGCCGTGGCAACCTCCACGGTGTTGGCCGTGGACTCCTTGAACACGTCCAGGGCCACGGCGTAATCGCCGTCGAGGTGCCGGCCGGTGTCCGACGGCGGCTCCTCGTAGCGCACCTCGGCGATGTCGCGGAGGCGCAGGCCCCGGTCGTCAACGGGCAGCTCTTCGATGGCCTCGACCGATCCAAAGGCGCCGAGCGCCCGGGCCGTGTAGCGCAGGCCACCCTGGTCCACCTGGCCCAGGACCAGGTTTTGCGACGCGCCCTGGAGCCGCTCGATCAGACCGCCGACGTCCACGTTGTGCGCCTTGACCCGGTCGAGGACGAGGTCGATCGAGATCTCCCGTGGAGCGACCCCGTGCAGCCCCACGCGGGCGACTCCAGGGACACGGCGGATGCGGTTGACGACCCGCGTCTCCAGGAGATCGTAGTTCTGGGAGAGGTCCACGCCCTCGGCCGCGATGCGCCCCTCGATCACCGGGATGTCGCTGGTGCTGAAGGAGAAGATCATCACCTGTCCGATGCCCGCGGGGAGCGTGGGCTTGACCTGGTCCATCTTCTCGCCGACCTGCATGCGGACGATGTCGAGGTCCTTGCCCCAGTCGAACTCCATGTTGATCTCGGTGCCGTCGGCCGTGGAGCGGGAGCGCAGCTTCTTGATCCCGGACAGGGTCGAGAGCGCCTCCTCCACCGGCTTGGTGATCTCCTTCTCGATCTGGGTCGGGTTGGAGTTCGGGTACGGGATCTGGATACCGATGAACGGCGCGTCCACGTCCGGCAGGAAGGCCAGGGGCAGACGGCTCCACGCCACGCCGCCGAGGACGAGCACGCTCACCAGGACCATGAGCGTGGTGACCGGACGGTTGACCGCCAGCTTCGGGAGGTTCATGACGCCACCCCCTCCGGGAGAGAGGGGACGGCTTCGGATACATCATTCGTAACCGTGGCCTCGGCCTTGCGGTCGAGGAGCGTGTAGACGACCGGGATGACGACCAGGGTGAGCACCGTTCCGACGGTCAGGCCGCCGATCACGGTGATCGCGAGGGGCCGCTGGAGCTCGCCGCCCTCCCCGATGCCGAAGGCCATGGGCAGGAGGCCCAGGACCGTGCAGGCCGAGGTCATCAGGATCGGGCGCAGCCGGTTCAGACCGCCTTCGAGCAGCGCCCGCTCCTTGCTCATGCCCTGGTCGCGGAGCTGGTTGACGCCGTCGATCAACACGATGGCGTTGTCCACCACGATGCCCGCGAGCATCACCGCGCCGAGGATCGCCACCACGTCGATCGAGTGGCCGGTGAGCGCCAGCGCGCCGATCGTGCCGATCGCGCCCAGCGGCACGGTGAACATGACCACGAACGGATGGATCAGCGACTCGAACTCGCAGGCCATCACCAGGTAGACCAGGAAGAGGGCGAGCAGGCCGGCGAGCGTCAGCGACCGGAAGGAGCGCTGCATCTCTTCCTCTTGGCCCGATAGAGAGGCAGTCACCCCCGGTGGTAGAGACATGCGGCGGATGGCGGCACGGACGTCCGTGGCCACCTCGCCCATGCTCCGGCCCGCCAGGTTGCCCGAGATCACCGCGGCCCGCTTCTGGCCGATGCGCCGGATCTCGCTCGGACCTTCAGCCGGGGTGACCGTGGCCACGGCCGAGAGCGGGATCGGCACGCCGTCCCGCTGCCCGACGATCAGGCTCGAGAGGTCGTCCACCGAGGCCGTGCCCATCTCCACCGAGCGCACCCGGATGTCGATCTCCCGGTCGCCCTGCTGGAAGCGGGTGGCCACGGTGCCCTGCACCTTGCTGCGCACGGTGTCGGCCACCTGCGACAGGTCGAGACCGAGGCGGGAGAGCTGCTCGCGGTTGAACGCCACCTGCAGCTCGGGGTTGCCCAGCTCGGCCGTGGTGCGCACGTCCACCAGGCCCTGGATGTCCTCCATGTCGCGGCGCAGCTCGGCGGACGCGGTGTGGAGCTGGGCCAGGTCGTCGCCGTAGACTTCGGCTTCGATCGGGGTGCGGAAGGTGAAGTAGGAGGGCCGCTCGAACTCGAAGCGCGCCAGCTCCGAGGCCGCCAGCCGCTCGCGGAGCTTCGCGGCGACCGCTTCCTCGTCCTCCGGGCTCGTGCCCGGCTTCATCCGCACCTGGATGCGCGCCGCGCCCTCCCCCTCGCTGCCCGACGAGGACAGCGAGAGGCCGCTGCCGCCGGAGGTGCTGGCGTAGGAGTCGATCCGCGGATCGCCTTCGAGCACCTCCTGGGCCTCGGCCACGAAGCGGTCCGTAGTTTCGAGCGGCGTGCCCTCGGGCAGCTCAACCCGGAAGCTGAACTCCCCCTGCGAGAAGGAGGGCACCAGGTTCACCCCCAGGACCGGGATGAGGAACAGCGAGGCCACGAAGAGCGCGAGCCCCAGCCCGAGCACCGTCACCTTCGAGCGCAGGGCCCAGCGCAGGGTCGGCGGGTAGGCCGCGGTCACCGCGGCCAGGGCCGCGTCGAACGTCCGGGTCACCGGCCGGAACAGCCAGCCGAGGGCCTTGCCCATTGCGGACAACCCGCGGCGCGTCCCGCCGAGCACCGCCGCCGGAGCCCGGTGGAACACCGCCCAGAAGACCCGCTTGCGCCGGGGAGCCGAGGCATCCGGAGCAACGGAAGCCAGGCTCGGGAGCCTGCCGGCCGCGCCCGCCGCCATCAGCGGGATGAGGGTGAGGGAGATGACCAGCGAGGCCAGGAGCGAGATCGAAACGGTCACGGCCTGGTCGCGGAAGAGCTGCGCGGCCATGCCTTCGACGAACACGACGGGCACGAACACGACCACGGTGGTGAGCACCGAGGCGATCACGGCCATGCCCACCTCGGAGGCGCCGTTGCGCGCGGCCTCGACGCCGGACTCGCCCTTCTCGCGCCGCTTGTGGATGGCCTCCAGCACCACGATGGCGCCGTCGACCAGCATGCCCACGCCCAGGGCCAGTCCGCCGAGGGACATGACGTTCAGCGTCGTCCCGGTCTGGTACATCAGGAAGAAAGTGGCCACGATCGACACCGGGATCGTCACCGCGATGATCAGCGTGCTGCGCAGGTCCTTGAGGAAGAGGAGCAGGACGCCGATGGCGATCAGGCCGCCCAGGAGGGCGTTGTCGATCACCTCGTCGATCGACGCGCGGATGAAGCGCGACTGGTCCGCGCCCACCACCACCTCGACGCCCTCGGGAAGCTCCTTCCTGACGTTGTCGAGCCGCTCGTGGAGGGCCTTGGCGACTGCCACGGTGTTGGCGTCCCCCTCCTTGTAGAGGGCGAGCTCCACGGCCTCCCTGCCGCCGAAGCGCGTGATCACCTCGCGCCGCTTGTGGCCGCGGGTGACCTCCGCCACATCGGCCAGGGTGACGTTGCGGCCTTCATGGGTGGCCAGGATCGTGGTGAGAATGTCGTCCAGGTTCTGGAACTCGTTGCGCGCCCGCACCAGGTAGCGCGCCTCGGACTCGTAGAGGCTGCCGCCGGCCTGGTTGATGTTCTCCTGAAGGAGCCGGGCGCGGACCTCGTCGATGCTCAATCCGAGCAGGGAGAGCTTGCCCTCGTCGATCCGGACCTCGATCTCCTCCTCATAGCCGCCATTGATCTGGATCGCTGCCACGCCGTCGGCCGACTCCAGGTCGCGCTTGAGCACTTCCTCGGCCACGTAGCGCAGACGGTAGAGGTCGGTGCTCTCCGACAGTCCGGTCAGGTAGAGCCGGACGATCGGGTCGTTCGACGGGTCGAAGCGCAGAATGACCGGCTTCTCGGCCTCGCGGGCAAGAGTGAGGAGGTCGAGCTTCTGGCGCACGTCGAGGGCGGCGAAATCCATGTTCCGCCCCCACTCGAACTCCAGGGTGACCTGGGACAGGCCCGGCTTGGAGACCGAGGTGATCTTCTTGACGCCGGCCACCACGCCGGCCGCCTCCTCCACCGGCCGGCTGACGAGCGACTCCACCTCGGCCGGGGCAGCGCCCGGGAAGCGGGTCTCGACCGTCAGGGTCGGGTAGGAGACGTCCGGCAGCAGGTTGATGGGCAGCCGGGTGAACGCGACTCCGCCGAAAAGAACCAGCGCGACCGCGCACATGGATACCGTGACCCTGCGGCGCAGGGATATCTCGACGATCTTCATGGCCGCCTCCGATATATGTGGAAGGACGCGGGCCTAGCGCGCCGCCTCGGCGGCGCGCTGCTGGGATGTCTTGGAGCCGGTCGCGGCAGCCAGGATCTCGACGGGCGAGCCCTGCTTGAGGCTCCCCTGCCCGGCAATGATCACGCGCTCGCCGGTCCGGACGCCTCCGAGGACCTCGATACGCTCCCCCTCCTCCAGGCCGAGCTGGACCGGGCGCTTCTCGGCGATCCCGTTCTTCGCCACGAACACGTGGGCGCTCTGCAGCTCGCGGAGGACGGCCTGGCGCGGCAGGAGCACCGCATCGGGGCGCGACTCGCGGATGATGTCGATGGTCACGAAGCCGCCCGGTCGGACGGCCGGGGGCAGCGGGTTCACGGCTTCGACGGTCACCTTGACCGTGCCGGTCGCGGGGTCCACCACCGGGCTGATCTGGCGGATGCGGCCCTGGAAGCGGACCGTCTCGTCGGCCTTGAGCGTGATGCGGGTCTCGCGGCCGGCCTTCAGGCCCAAGACCTCGCGCTCGGGCAGGTGGATGTAGGCAACGAGCGGGTCGAAGTCGGCCAGGGTGACCAGCTCCTCGCCGGTGCGCACGTGCTGGCCCTGCTCCACGATGCGGGAGGTGATGCGGCCGGAGAACGGGGCGCGGATGGAGGTCTTGCCGATCTGGTAACGGGCCTCGGCGACCTCCTGGCGGGACATCTCGTTCTCCATGCGCAGCTTCCCGAACGTCTCCTGGCTGATGAGCCCCTCGCGGAGCATGCGCTCGCCGCGCTCGTAGACCAGGCGGGCGTTCTCGGACTTGGCCTGCCGCTTGGCCAGGTCGATGCCGGTGTCCTCGCGGTCGAGGGTGGCGATCGTCTGCCCCTTGCTCACCCAGTCCCCCTCGTCCACGAGGAGGCGCGCGATGCGGCCGTCGGACTCGGTGAGCACCTTGACCTCGTTGTCCGAGATCAGGTTGGCCGTGGAGCGGATGTAGGAGGAAACCGTGCCCGTCTCGACCGCGGCCACGCTGACCGGGACCGGGGTCTTCTTCTTCTCTTCCTGCTTGCTCTCTTCCTTGGCCGCGGCGGCCTTGCCGTTGGAGGCAGCGACCTTCACCACGGAGAATCCGCCCGCGACCAGGATGAGCAGGGTGGCGGCGATCCACAGGGTGCGGTGTCCGCGACCGGACTTGGGCATATTGGAAAGGACCTCTGGGGTCTCAGCGGTTGCTTGCATCGTAATTCCCTCCTTCATCCGGCATTACGTCCCAGGTGAGAGGAATGTTTCGCCCTTCCCCGGTCCCCGTCACATCGATCCGGTAGAATGTCTTTCATCATGACGGGGCTGGCAGGCCTGGCCGGCCCGTTTTCCCTGTCGTCGGGTGGAGGATCCTCATGGCGCAAGACCTGCCGTCGTCGCACGTCCGGGCGGCTCTGTTCGTGGATTTCGACAACATCTATCTGGGGCTGCAGCGGGAGGACCCCACCGCGGCCGAGCAGTTCGCGACCGATCCGGGGCACTGGCTCCGGTGGCTCCAGGAGCGGCTCCCCCTGGACCACGTCGGCACCGGGCTGGCCGCGGGGACGAAGCGCAAGATCCTCTTCCGGCGCTGCTACCTGAACCCCTCCCAGTTCGGACGCTTCCGTCCCTACTTCACCCGCTCGGCCTTCGAGGTCGTCGACTGCCCGCCCCTGACCAGCGGCGGCAAGACCAGCGCCGACATCCAGATGGTCATGGACATCCTGGACGCCCTCGGGCACGCCACCCGCTTCGAAGAGTTCATCATCCTCTCCGGCGACGCCGACTTCACCCCCATGCTGCTGCGCCTGTCCAAGCACGACCGGCGCAGCGCGGTGCTGGCGGTCGGTCCGGCCTCGGTGGCGTACAAGGCGGCCTGCGACCTCCTGATCGACCAGGACACCTTCCTGGAGGAGGCGATCGGCGTGACCGTAGTGCCGGCGGGCGGGGCCGAGGGGCCGCGCACCACCGCCATGCAGGAGCTCCTGCGCCGCATCGCGGACAAGGTCTACGAAAAGGCCAGCGCCATCGGCGAGCTGGTGGCGACGGACCTCCCCGGCATCTACCGCGAGTTCACCGAGTTCACCTCCAGCACCAACTGGCTCGGCTTCAACAGCCTGCGCGGCATGACCAGCGCGGTGATCCAGGCGCGGCGCGACCTGGAGATGCTCGAGGGGGACCCCTGGAGGGTGAGAGTCGGCGAAGGGCCCATGGACGATCTTGAGGGAGAGGAGGACCAGGGCCGGCCGGTCCCGGCGGTGATTTCGCGGGAGCGGCCCACCCCGGCCGCGTACCAGGCCCTCACCGAGGAGATCCTCGACTACGTGCGCATGCTCGTCTCCGAGTCCGAGGTGGCGGTGCCCATGGCGCGGGCCGCGCAGATGGTCATCAGCCGCTTCGGCGACGAGGTGCTCGACTCGCGCTGGGCCGGCGCGGGCACCTTCCGCGACCTGCTGGAGGGGAGCGACAGCGATGCCTTCGCGGTCTCGGCGCTCAAGCCCGGCTATCTTTATGACCCGCAACGGCACCAGCTTCCGGCCAACGGCCGCCCCGACGAGCTGCCCTCGACCGATCCCAAGCTGAGCTCGCTCGCCTGGCGCGTTCACCAGCTCACCGACACCCCCTACCTGACCCCGGGCGAGTACGCGCTGATCTTCCGCCACATCTCCGAAGAGGTGGGCCGGAACGGCTACTTCCTGACCCGGACCTCCAAGGCCGTGCGCGACCGGTGCATCGAGGAGGGGGCCACGGTGGCCCGGGCCAGCGTCAACTTCATCCTGCGCGGCATCACCTTCGGCGGCCACCGCTTCGGCCAGAACGGCGACGATGACCTGACCCTGGCCCAGGCCTTCTTCCGCAACGTCATGAGCCTCTGCGACAGCGCCGGCCTCTCGCTCCTGGACGAGGAGCGCGAGATCCTCGGCGAGTGGATCCTGGAGGAGCTGCGCAGGCAGCCGTCGTCGGCCAGGCCCCCGGGCGGACCCGAGGAAGACGAGCCGGCTGCGGAGGAGGCTCCGCGAGAGCCCGAACCGAAGCCTGAGGAGGTCCGCGCCTGATGCGCTCCGTCCTGAGCCTGGTCTTGCTCCTGGTTGCTCTCCTGGGTGGGGGCGCCTGCGCCCGGGAGGCGGCTGCGCCCCCCGAGACTCCTCAACCGCGGCCGGTCGCATCCGCGTTGCCCATCCCGATCGAGGTTCCCTCGGACCCGGGCGAGGCCGGGGTACGCGACTTCGTGACCACCTTCATGGACCTGCGCCTCACCGGGGACGACGAGCGCCTCCGGGACTACCTCTCCCCCACCGCCCTGGAGCAGTTCGGAGGCCAGAACCTCCCGCTCACCTCCATGTCGTTCACGGGCTGGGACCTGGTCTCCCTGAACGCCGCGGACGCCAATTCCTGGGAAGCCCGGGTACGCATCCGCCGCGAGGACGACCAGGTCGAGGAGCTGCTCTTCGTCGGTCCGGGAGCCGACGCCAGCGGAGCGCAGAGGCCCTGGATCGTGAGGGGGGCGGCGAAACCGTGACCGAGCACCGCGAAGAGCGCTGGGAGATGAGCCCGCAGGAGCGCAAGCAGGTGCTCGCCATGCCCCCCCGGGAGCGCTACGGCCTCTTCCTCCAGCTCACGATCGACTGGGAAGAGGCCTGGGGCCTGCACAGCCCCGAGGGCTGGGTCCTGTCGAGCGGCGAGGACGGCCGCGACGTCCTCCCCCTCTGGCCCCACCCCGGCTTCGCCGAAGCCTGCGCCCACGGCACCTGGGAAGGCACGAACCCGGAATCCATCCCCCTCGAAGAGCTGCTCGACGACCTCCTCCCCATCCTGGAAGAGGACGGCATCCGAGTCGCCGTCTTCCCCAGCCCTCAAGGCGAAGGCGTCCTCCTGGCCCCCGGCGAGCTCCGGCGGGACCTCAAGGCGGAGATGGATCTCGGGGAGTAGGGGCACTGACCCGAGCGCTCCTGGCCTCTCGCTGAAATCCACGGGCATCTTGCGGCAGCCGGCTCTATTCTGCGGTGGAGATCGGGGCCGCGGGTCCGGAGTGGGCGCCGTGGGCCGACGACGAGCCGCGGGCCTACGCGCAGCAGCCCGAGCTGCGGAGCTGAGATTCCTCTGCAACGAAAAGGGGGCAGGCGCCGGAACGCCTGCCCCCTCGGTCACTTCACAACATTCTCCTACCGGAACCCGGCGACCGTGTTGCGCGTGGGGGCGGGATAAACCGCGCCCGCTGTTCCCTGGGCCAGGAATGCCAGAGCGCGTTCCAACGTCCCAAAGCACGCCGGGCCGGATTGACGCAGGACTCCGAAGTCGACAAGTCGAGTCAAAAGCAGTTGGTCGAGTGTCGGCTTGTAGCTCCGGTTCGGAGGGAAGTGAGCGGAGAGCCATCCCTTGACGTCTCGCCGGCCCTCCCAGTCCCCCTCCCACCGGGTTCCTTCCTGAAGCCCCGGCCGCGCTGCCGCACCGGAACCCAGGAGCCTCCCCGCCATCCGGTCCAGGCAAGGGAGAAATAAGACTTCGTACTCAGGTTTCAGGAGGACAACGGCCGCAGGAAAGGGGAGATTCAAGCCCAGCAGCCATTCAGCCATGAGAGGGCCGCGCTCTCGCGGACATGCGTCGTCTTCGTCCCGGAGGACGAGGAGCGCCTGCGCGTCTCGCTTCGCACGGATGTAGTTGGCCCCCTTCTCGATGCCGCGCTGGAGGTGCAGGTTCTTCCAACGGCTGGCCGGAGCCCAGGACAGCGGGAGATCCAGATCCCGGCTGAGCCGAGAGAGCAGATTATCGACAGCCCCCAGTTCTCCGTGCCCCTCGACAAGGACGTAACCCTTCCCCAAGCGCTACTCCGCCCCCACGAGCGGCAGATCCGGCTGCAGCCCCTCCGTTCGGAGGACCTCCCCGAGCGTCAGCAACCCGCTGCGCACGGCATTGCGTTGAGCCGCGGACATCGGGGCCACCGTCGTACCCTCATGGTCCCGAAGCACGACGCGGACGTCATCCGCATCCACGAGGTCCAGCAACTCCGGGCTGTGCGTCGTCACAAGCACCTGGCTGCGCAGGCTCGACTGCTTGAGAAAGTCATAAAGCAGCGGAATCGCTCCCGGGTGCACGGTCAGCTCGGGCTCCTCGATCCCGATCACCGGGACGGGCGGCTCCTGCAGCAATGCGGTAACGATCCCCGCCACGCGCAGGGTTCCGTCCGACTCCTGTGCCGCATCGAACCACTTCGGCTTGCGGTTCGGAGACGTGTGGCGAAACTGCACGACCAAGTAGCTGGCGGCCTGTGAAACCTTGATGTCCTCCATGTCTCCCGTGAGCTTGTTCAGGGCGCTGATCAACTCGGGCTTCCAGGTGTCCACCGGCTGGTCCTTGAGCACCGAAGCCCAGTTCGCACCATGGAGGTTCATCGGTTTCGCCGGGCTGTACTTCTGAGGTGCGCGCAAGGTGTCAGGGAAGATGGCATAGATGGACATCTGTTTGAGCGCGTTCACCAGTGACTGGAAACGGGCGTCTCCGCCGATGAGTGAAAGCGCAAGGCTCTTTTCATCGAGCGGCGGGGTCAAGCCGGGGGGACCTGCCAGCCACTTTCCGTCCTCGACGCGGAAGTAGCTCTTCCCCGCCTGAGCCTCTTCGGATTTCACCTTGTACTCTTCGGAGCTGTCTCCCCGGAGCTCCAAGGCATAGTGGGCCGAGAGACCGCCCTCGAGCTCCAGATCCAGCCGGAGCGCAACGTTGAACGGATGGCCGCCGCTCCACCTTCGGACCGCACCGATTCCGTAGCGGTGTGTTATCGCTCCCGACAGTCCCATGTGCATCGCGTCGGACACGAACCGGAGCGCATCGACGACATTGCTCTTGCCCGAACCGTTGGGGCCGACGAGGGCCGTGAACCGCCCGAGATCGACCCGGACGTTCTCGCCGATGCTCCGGTAATTGGAGATGGTGATCCTCTTGATCATGGTGCCTTTGCCGCCGCGCCCAGTCTACCGCACGTTCCGGGCCGGACGCGGGACCTCCGGATAGCACAAAGAACTATGCATAGCGTCCCTTCGATATGCTATGATCCCGGAGTCAGCAACGGTCTGTCTTTCATAGGTACCAAGCATGGTCGGACGAAGCGCTCTCGTCTTGCTCCTCGTGGCCTGTGCAGGTTGCGCGGGCAAGCCCCAACCCAACGTCAAGGTCCGATACACCCCCATCGAGCAGGCTGCTCCGGTCCCGGCGCCTCCGGCGCCCGTGATCGAGCCGGCCAAGAGCGACGGCGACCTGCCGGCGCTCGGCGCGCCCATCTCCACCCGCGAGGCCATGGAAAAGGCCGTGTCGTGGGCGGTCGAAGGGCTCACCTTCTATCAGACCGGCAAGTGGGAAGAAGCCCGCAAGAGCCTCAACGACGCCCGGCTGATCCTGGTCGAGGCCGACCTTCCGGACTTCTGGAAGGAGCAGGGGCTCGAGGCCATCCGGTCCGGGCTGCCCGAGAACCTCCGCCATTACGACCTCGAAGCCGTGGCCCGCGAGCTCCAGCGGACCGACCGGCTCGATGCCGCGGAGCTCGCCGAGCGCGCCGCCATCGAGACCGAGGTGCGCCGCATCCTCCGCCAGTTCGGCGACGTCGCACCCGCCCAGGCCTACATCAACGTCGTCGTCTACGAGACCCAGCACTACATCTCCTTCTACCGCGGCAAGTACCGCGAGTTCTTCGAGCGCTCCTTCCTGCGCAAGCACAAGTACTGGCCGACCATCCAGGAGGTCCTGGCCTCGTACAAGCTCCCGGGCGAGCTTGGCTACATCGCTTTCGTCGAGAGCGGCTTCCAGCCCAAGGCGGTCAGCCACGCCAACGCCCACGGCCTCTGGCAGTTCATCCCCGAGACCGGACGGCGCTACGGCCTGATCCAGAAGGACGACTTCTACGACGTGCGGAAGTCCACGCAGGCCGCGGCGGGCTACCTGCTCGACCTGCTGAACATCTTCGGCACGCGCTCGTTCCTCCTCGGCACCGCGGCCTACAACGCGGGTGAGGGGAAGATCATGAACTGCCTGCGCAAGACCGACGGCTACGACAAGCGCAGCTTCTGGGACATCCGGAGCTGCCTCGCCCTGGAGACGCAGGAGTACGTGCCCAAGATCCTGGCTGCCGCGGTCATCAGCTCCGACCCGAAGCGCTTCGGCTTCTATCTCCCCACCGAGGAGGAGATGCGGAAGCGCTACGACGTGGTCGTGGTGCCGGAGGTCATGTCCATCGCCCGCATCTCCGAGCTTTCCGGCGTCGACCTGGTCGACCTGAGGCTGGCCAACAACGATCTCGACCCCAACGTGTCCTACACTCCTGGCCGCAACTTCCCGCTCTACCTCCCCGCCGGGACGGGTACCCAGCTCAGCACGGCCCTGGCGGCCCTGCCGGCGGACCAGCCGCAGGTGATGCTGGCTTCCCGAACGGTGCCGGAGATCCCGCAGGATGCGCCGAGGCCCGAGCGCCGCGAGCCGCGGACCTATGTGGTCAAGCCGGGCGACACCCTCAGCTCCATCGCCCGCACGCATGACGTCGAGGTGGACGCCCTCGCCAAGCAGAACGACATCCGCAGCCCGTACACGCTCAGCATCGGCCAGCGCCTGGTCCTCCCCGGGGACAAGAGCACCGTCCGGATCGTCTACTCGGTCAAGTCCGGCAACTCGCTGGACGAGGTCGCCGAGCTGTTCTCGGTGAGGGACGAGGACATCCTGGAGTGGAACGGCCTGCAGAGCCGCAGGCTGAAGAGCGGGCAGAAGCTGACCATCTACCCGTCCCGCGACTACGAGACCAAAACCTACAAGGTCCGCCGCGGGGACAGCCTCGCCGCCATCGCCCGCCGTCTGGGGGTGTCGATCGATCACCTCCTCACCGTCAACGGGCTCACCTGGAAGAAGGTGCTCCGGCCGGGTCAGCGGCTGGTCGCCTACGTACCGGCCTGAGAGGGGCTACGGGCGTCCCGAGCTGACGCCCGGCCCCGCTCCCTCCGTCTTGTCCTCCACCGGGCGCTTCTGCTCGGTGCGGTTGTCGGTCACGGACTCCCTCTCCTTCCGGTTGCGTTCGTCCTGAGAGTCCGGGCGGCGGTTGCGATCGTCTTCCGAGGTGGCCATGTCGATCCTCCTTGCGCTCCGGAGGGGTGCTATCGTCGTGCCATGGTGAAGAAGCTGTCGATCCGCGTCCCCGGCCAGGGGCTCCATGACGTGACCCGGGAGGTGGCCGGGGCGGTGCGCGAGAGCGGCATGCGCGAGGGCCTCTGCACCGTGTTCCTTCAGCACACGTCGGCGAGCCTGACGATCCAGGAGAACGCCGATCCCTCGGCGCGGCAGGACCTGGAGAGCTGGCTCAACCGGCTGGTGCCCGAGCGCGATCCCCTCTACACCCACACGGCGGAAGGGCCGGACGACATGCCCTCGCACATCAAGGCCGCGCTCACCGACGTCTCCCTCTCGGTCCCCATCGTGGACGGCGAGCTGGGCCTCGGCACCTGGCAGGGCATCTACGTCTGGGAGCACCGGCGGCGGTCAGGGTCTCGCCAGTTGCTGGTGCACATCGGGGAGTAGACCTCACCCCCTGTCCCCCTCTCCCGGGGATGGGTGGGTGGGAGATGGGAGAGGGGGACAGGAGGTGAGGTCCCTTACGGGTAATACCCGCTGATCGTCCGGGCCTCCAGTCCCTTCTTCCCCACCTCGACCCGCACGACCCGGAAGCCGTCGTCCGGGCTGTTGTTGGTGGACTGGTAGGCGATCCGGTACTGCGACCGCAGCTCGCGCTCGATCTGCTGATAGACGCCGTCCAGTTGCGCGGTGGTGTCCACGAACCAGCTCTTTCCTCCGGTCTCCGCGGCCATGCGCTTGAGGTTGTCGCCTGCCTCGCCCTTGCCTCCGTCCTCCAGACCGAGCCCGATCGTGTAGACCGCGATGCCCGCGCGGCGCGCGCATTCCAGCGACTGCTCGAAAGTGAGACGGCTCGAGCGGTCCATGCCGTCCGAGAGCAGCAGCACCGCCCTCTGCCCCTTGACCCCGCTCAGGTACTGGAGCGCGTAGGCCAGGCTGTCGTAGAGGGAGGTCTGGTCCTCCGCCAGCAGGCCGGTGAGCCCCTCGCGCAGCTCCTCCAGGTCATTGGTTAGCTTCACCGCTACGGTCGGCTTCCGGTTGAACGTGATCACCGCAGCCTGGTCCACCGGCCGCAACGTGCGCTGGAAGAACTGGAGCGCGGCGCCGCGGGTCTCTTCCAGACGCTCACCCATGGAAAGCGAGTTGTCGATCAGGGTCACCACGCGGATGGGCGCCTCCCCCACCGGCTCCACCACCCTCACCTTCTGCGGATTGCCGTCCTCGAAGACCGTGAGCACGCCGGGATCGACCGTCTGCACCGGCCGGCCAGCGCCATCGACCACCGTGGTGAAGAGCTCGACCACGCGCACGGCCATCTCGTCCGGCGTCTGCGGCGTGTTGAGCAGGACCAGGTCCTCCGCGGCCCGGCCGTCCGCAAGATAAGCCACTGCGCGCACGTAGCCGACCTCCTTGCCCTTGGGGAGGAGGATCGGCTGCGTGTAGGGCGGCTGGTAGAGGGTGGCCACGCGGTCCTCGTTGAACCAGACCTCGACGCGGTCGACCCGATCCCCCTGCGGCGGCTCCACCTGGACCTTCGCGCGCAGGCTGTTGCGGTACTCCCTGCCCGGCTGCGGGTCGATCAGGCGCACGGAGAAGCGCTGGGCTCCGGCGTTCAAGACCAGCTCATCCTTCGCCAGCACCTGGCCGCTCTCGTCGAGCCCCTCGACCGTGAGCTTCTGGAGCCGCGGCACATCCCCGAGGTCCAGCGTCACCGCGTAGGGCGGCCGGTTGCGGGTGTAGATCCGCCGGCCGTCGAGCAGGAAGGAGACGCGGGAGATCTGGCTCGCCTCCGGAGCCTCGGCCAACCGGTCGACCCGCGCCTCGAAGCGCGTGTGGCCGGCGAGGAGCTTGTCCGCGGGCGGCAGCAGGCGGATCCCGGGCCGGCTCGCCGAGAGCGCGGCATCGGCCTCTTCATAGAGGCGGTTCATCGCGACGTCCATCCCCTGGGGCACGCCTCCGATCGCGGGAACGGTCAGGGAGCGCTCTTCCGTGAAGAAGCGCTTCGTGAAGAGGACCACGAGCTTGATCCGCAGCATGTAGAAACCCGGCCGCAGGTAACGCTCGAAGACCAGGGGGATGAACGGCTGGGACTCGACGCGGGGATCCACATGGAAGCTGTAACGGAAGTCTTCCAGCACGCCGCGGTCCTGCAGCACCTGCCCGGTGACGAGCAGCTCGCGGGAGGTGGAAGGAGGCGCCGGCGCCGGGGTCAGGGACTCGGAGGGCACCCTCATCATCACCCGGACGACGCTGTTCCCCTCGACGCGGGCCGGGTACTCCACTTCGAGCCCGGCGGGAAGGGCGTCTTCCGGGGCCGGCGCTTCGTTGGAGATGGGCGCGAGCTGGGCGTACCAGTCGCGCTGGCTCGGCCGCGGCCTGGCGAGGGTGCGCTCGACCAGGGCGCGGTACTGCTCCTCTCCAAAGGAGCGGATCCACATGGCCTCGCGGCCCAGCTCCCGGCCGTGGACGCAATCCGCGACGGCAGGCGGGGCCAGCGCCGGAGCGTTCGGACCGGGCTGCCAGAGCTTCGCCGCGTCTCCGCCCAGGGTGAAGACGAGCACGGACCTGTACTTGGCGCGGAAGTTGGACTCGTAGATCCAAACCTCATAGACCGGAGCGCCGGGGCAGCTCCCCTCGAAGGAGGAGTCGGGCTCGCCCCTCAACAGGAAGGCGCGGGAGCGGTCGTCACCGAGGCCCCAGTGCTGGCGCGCCTCGGCGAGCCGCTGGCTCCAGCCCTCCTGCAGCTCGTTGCGCTCGGTCTGGGGGTACGGGTCGCGCACCTGCCAGAAACGGCGGATGAACTCCTGTTTCTGCGCCTCGTCGGAAAGCCGCAGGAACGCTTCGCGCTCCCCGGTGCCGAGGAGCGGCGCGACATCTTCAAGCCAGGAGTCCGCGGGGTCCTCAGCCAGAAGAGGAATGCAAAGAAAAAGGGAGAGAAGGTAGCAAGGAACGAAGCTCCGGCTCGGCATCACCCACCTCCGTCGGGGGGTGCCGGTTTGTTCCGGAACAGCTTTACCCGACCCCGCCCGCTTGGCGAGATGAACGCAAGAGACGTGCCGAACCCCTCACTCTCCGGCCGCGTCCAGCTCCTCGATCAGCGCGTCCGAAGCCGGCCGCTCCTTGCGCAGCCGCGCCGAGACCTTCTCCGCCTCGCGGAAGACGCGCAGGGCGTTGTTGCCCGCGAGCTTCTTGATGTCGTCGTCGCTCCAGCCGCGGCGCAGCAGCTCGGCGAACAGCATGGGAAAGTCGTCCACCCCTTCCAACCCTACGGGCGTGCTGGTGATGCCGTCGAAGTCGGAGCCGATCCCCACGTGATCGATGCCCGCCACGCGGCGGACGTGCTCGATGTGATCGGCCACCTGCGCGAGCGTGGCTTCCGGCACGGGATGCTCCTTGCGCCAGGCTTCGAGCGCGCTCTCGACCGCCTTGGGATCGTCGGGGTGGAGCGCCTTGAGGCGCGCCTCGGCCGCGTCGTCCTCGGCGTTCCAGGCGCGCACCTCCTCGGAGACGAAGGAGGGGACGAAGGTCACCATCACCACGCCGCCGTCCTGGGGAAGCAGCCGGAGCACGTCGTCGGGCACGTTGCGCGGGTGCGCGTCCAGGGCCTTGGCCGACGAGTGGGAGAAGATCACGGGCGCCTCGGACACGGTCATGGCATCCTTCATGGTGTCCGGCGACACATGGGAGAGGTCGACCAGCATGCCGAGCCGGTTCATCTCGCGGATGACCTCCTCGCCGAACTTCGTGAGCCCTCCGTGCTTCGGCGCGTCCGTGGCCGAGTCCGCCCAGTCCACGTTCTTCGAGTGGGTGATGGTCATGTAGCGGGCACCCGCCTTGTAGAGCTGGCGCAGCACGGCCAGGGAGTTGTCGATCGAGTGCCCCCCCTCCATGCCAATCAGCGAGGCGATCTTGCCCTCGCGGTGGATGCGGTGCGCGTCCTGGGGCGACGTCGCCACCTCGAAGACGTCGGGGTAGAGCGCGGCGAGGCGGTGGACCACGTCGATCTGCTCCATGACGGCGCGGATCGCCTGCGGACCGGCCATGTCGGCCGGGATGTAGACCGACCAGAACTGGGCGCCCATCCCGCCCCGCTTCAGCCGCGGGATGTCGGTATGCATGGGCTTCTCCAGCCCGCTCAGGTCGGAGCGGAGGTCGATCTGGGGAAGGTGGTTCTTCACCCGCTGCCGGAGCTCCCAGGGGAGGTCGTTGTGCCCGTCCACGAGAGGCACCTCGTCGAGGAGCTTGCGCGCCCGGGTCACGAGGGAAGGATCGGGCGGTGTCCATGCCTGGGCCATGGCGCCCGCGGCGCCAAGGAACACAAAGGTCAGGGCGAGGGGGAAACAGGTCTTCGTCCGCATGGCGGGCATTCTAGGACACACGGACGCCCGGACGAACACGGACAGGGGAAGAGGAGCTCCGGGTATCCGTGATCGTCCGGGCGTTGTCCTTGTCCGTCCGTGTGTCCGTGTTCCCCTGCCCTGCTAGAATGCCGCCTCCCCCATGGACTTCCCGACCCTCTTCCGGCGCGTCCGCGCCCTGGTCCTCCCGGCCGTGCTGCTCGCTGTCCTGGCCCTCTCGGTCTGGGTGGCGAAGCCACTCTACCTCTTCTACCTGGGCAACGAGCGCACGCCCATGTGGGACATGGCGGGCAACGGCCAGGGCGGGGTCGAGCTGCTCCAGGCGTTGTCCGAGGGCCGCCTCCTCCGCTTCCTTCAGCTCCTGAACGCGCAGGACAAGTGGCCCTTCGGCTACTCGCTCCTCCTGCTCCCCTTCCTCGCCGCGGGCGGCTCCACCTTCGCCTCGGCCACGCTGCTCGGCGTGGTTCTCTTCGCGATAACTCCCCCACTGCTGGTGTGGGTGGCCCACGAGGCGGATCCAAGGGGGGATCAATCGACCGGGATCTGGGGCGGCCTCCTCGCCGCGGGTCTCTTCCTGGCCAGCCCGCTGCACCGGGTGCTCGGCATCGTGGTCATGCGCGAGCTGGCGGGCGTGGTCTTCACGCTGCTCGCACTGGGCTTCTACCTGAGAGCCCGCCGCGTCTCCACGCTCTGGTCTTGGCGGCTGGCGGGCCTCTCCACGCTTGCGCTCTTCCTGATCAAGTACAACTACGCGCTGATCTGGGGGCTCTGCGTCGCCGTCGACCAGTTCCTCTCTCTCCCTCGCGAGAGGCGCATGGACATGTTCCGGAGGCTCCGCCGGCTGCTCTGGCCCTGGCCCGGAGCGAGCCGGGGACAGGCGGCCCTGGCCGTGGCCCTGGACCTGCTGCTGATCTGCGCGGTCGTGGGGGTCAATCCGGGCGTCGGCGTCTACGCCCTCCTGCTGATCGGCACGGGGATCGCGGTGGTCCGCTGGCGGCGGGACCCGGAACGGGTACGCTCCTGGTCGCGCTCCCTCCCCACCGCGGCCCGGGCGCTGCTGGAGACGGTCGTGATCCCGCTCTGGATGTGGTGCCTGAGCCCGGACCCGGTCCATCCCAAGAACATCTACGCTTTCCTCCGCAACCGCTCCACGGGGCCACCGGTGCTCTCGCTGGAATCGTTCAGCTACTACGCCCGCTCGCTGGTGACGGACTACGCTCCAGCCGTATGGATCGGCGTCCTGGTGATCGCCTTCGGGCTCTTGGGGATGAGGAGATCCCGAGTCCTTGCTCTCCTCGCCGGTCTGGGGTGGCTGCTGGCAACCATCCATCCTTACAAAGAGCCCCGGTTCTTCGCGACCACGGCCCCGTTCTTCTTCCTCCTCGCGGGGATCGGACTGGCTTGGATACTCGCCCGATGGCGGACGGCTGTGGCGGCCCTCGTCTGCTCGGCCGCGATCCTCGGGCTCGCTTCCATGGCGCAGGCCGACAAGCGCCTCGTCAAGGACTACCTTCTCTACTCCGCCGATCCGCGCTACGGCGAGGCCCTGGAGTTTCTACAAAGGAAGGCGGCGGGACGGGGCCGGGTGGCCCTGATCGGCACGTACAACGAATTCAGCGACAACCTGGTCCGCTGGTCCATGGCCCAGTCCGGGAAGATCCACCTCGTGCCCTCGCTCCACAGACCCAAGGCCGGCGAGGTCCCCCGCCGCCTGAAAGAGTGGCTGGAGGAGGAGAAGCCCCGGCGCATCCTCGCCATCCGGCTGCTGCCCAGGAGCCCGCTCTTCCAGGGGGCCGACTTCCAGCGCTACAACGCCTGGCAGTTCGAAGCGCTCCGCATCCTGCAGGCGGACCCCGCCTGGGGAGTAACCCGGCGCAAGCGGTTCCGCCAGCTCAACCTGGAGCTCGTGGTCCTCGACCGGCGGACCGCTTCGGGTCAGTTGCCCTCGGACCCCGAGTAGGTCTCCCCGCCGGTATCCTCCTCGGGGAAGCTCAGGTCCTCCACCTGCTGATCAAAGCCGTCGTCCAGGGCATTGGCGGCGGCCGGGCCTTGCCCGGTCCAGGCCTGGAAGGTCTCGATCGCCATGCCATGGACGAAATAGAGACAGACCGTGGTGAGCACGAGCAGGATGGCCGTCACGGCCAGGGCCTGCCCCATCGAGCCCCTCGGAGCCGATGCGGCGCTCCTCGTGGCGGTCCCGCCCCCGGCTTCCCGGCGGCAGATCACGCAGCCGTCCATCCTGGCCGGGTCGTAGTGAAGGCCGTGCTTCTCGCACTTGACGAGGGACGAGGGACGCTTCGGTTCCACCAGGGGCTCACTCATAGACCTTCTCCAGCTCCAGGATGTGGCGGCGGAAGAGCACGCCGGCCAGATGAGCGCTCGTGAACGTCCAGTAGGCGCCGAGGGCTCCGGCCACGGCCGCCCCCACGTACGGGACCTGCTGCATCAGCGCCCGGACCACGAAGAGCAGGATGCTTACGGCGAAGACCATGTTGGTGGCCGTGACCGCGTCCGCCCCGCCGATCTTCAGCGCCTTGAAGTGGAGGTCCAGGCGCAGGACGCTGGAACGGTCGAACCGCCCGGCCGCACCGAAGGCGACCGTGCCCAGGGCCGTGCCGAGCCAGGCGAAGAGGGCGAAGCCGGCCCAGAACAGCAGGCTCGGCTCGGTCGTCAGGACCTTCTCCATGTTTAGCAGCGTGAAGGCCACCACCGGGAAAAACTGCAGGATCACGATGACCACGTAGACCAGGATGTCCCCGAGGCGCTCGCCCCAGTCCATGTACTCCGGCCAGTCGGGCAGATCGTCGTCCCCCTCGGCCGTGGAGCGCACGATCTTGAACTGGAGCCCGACCATCAGCGACCAGAGGCCGACCGCCAGCACGATCGAGTAGCAACCGCCGCTGTACGCCAGCAGGAACGAGACGAACGCCAGCGAGACCAGCGCCCCGAGGAACATGTAGAGCCCCACGCCCCGGAATGGATAGGACAACGCCTGCTGGAAGCTGTAGGGCTTCGAGATCGCCTGCCGCCGCGCTACTTCGCGGACCGTGGCCGGCTGTCCTTCGCCGAGCGGCAGCGCCCGCTCGCCGCACAGCGAGCAGAAGAGCAGGGCGTGCCCCTTCTTGATGCAGTCGTTACAGAGCAACTTGCCACAGCCGTCACACCGGAAAGCCGCGGATACACCCGGATGCTGCGCACACGCCTGGGCCATCTGGGTCCTCCTCCTCATCCCGAAAAATCAAATCTCTGCTGCCATGTGCCGATCTGCGCCGATCCATTTCGCCGCCTATAATTCCTGCATGCTCTGTCGGATAACCCTGGCCCTCCTCATCCTCGCCCTGCCCGCGGCCGGGCAGGCTCCGCCCCCGCCAGTCACCATAGTGGCGGTGGGCGACGTCGCCTGCGATCCGGCGGACTCGGCCTACAACGGCGGCGCGGGCACGGCCACTCGGTGCCGGATGATGGCCACCTCGGATCTCGCGCTCGGCCTGCAACCTGCGGCCGTCCTCCTCCTCGGGGACAATCAATATGAGGACGGCACCCTGGCCAAGTACCAGGCGTCCTACGATCCGAGCTGGGGACGGCTGAAGGCGGTCACCAAGCCCGTGCCGGGAAACCACGAGTACATGACGCCCGGAGCCCAGGGCTACTTCACCTACTTCGGCGCGGCGGCGGGCGATCCCGCGAAGGGGTACTACAGCTTCGACCTGGGGGGATGGCACCTGATCGCCCTCAACTCCAACTGCGGCGCGGTGGGAGGCTGCGGCGCCGCCTCTCCGCAGGGGCAGTGGCTCGCGGCCGACCTCGCCGCGCACCCCGGCGTCTGCACGCTCGCCTACTGGCACCACCCCCGCTTCTCCTCGGGACCGCACGGGGTGGACCCCACCTTCGGTGACTTCTGGAACCTGCTCTACGAGGCGGGGGCGGACGTGGTCCTGACCGGACACGACCATGGATACGAGCGCTTCGCGCCGCAGTCGCCGGCCGCCGTCGCCGATCCGGCCGGCATCCGCCAGTTCGTGGTCGGGAACGGGGGCAAGAATCTCACCTCCGTCACGACCGTGCGCGCCAACAGCGAGGTCCGGAACTACTCCGCCTTCGGAGTCCTGGAGCTGAAGCTCTATCCGAACGGCTACAAGTGGAAGTTCCTCGGCGTGAACGGGGCCACCCTCGACTCCGGCCAGGGGCTCTGCCACTCCGCGCTCCCTTCAAAGGAGCTCGACTTCCACACCGTCGTTCCCTGCCGCGTGGCGGACACGCGGATCTCATCCCCTCTTGCGGCCGGGGTTCCGCGGATCTTCCCCGTGGCCGGGTCCTGCGGCATCCCGGCGGAAGCGGTGGCGGTGGCGGCGAACGTGAAGGCGGTCAGCCCGTCAGCCGCCGGCCACCTTCAAGTCTTCCCCGCCGGGGCACCGCTGTCCGAGGCGACCGTGGCAAGCTTCCGGGCAAACGTGAACCGTTCCGGAAGCGCGATCCTGCCGCTCGGAGTGGCCGGCGAGGTCGAAGCCATCTCTTCGAGCGCGACCCACTTCGTGCTGGACGTCTCGGGTTACTTCGCGCCATCTCCCGAATAACGGTCCCTACCGCGCGCGGGTGCCGCGCTTCATCCCCACTCGCCATAAGTAACCCGGTGCTCAAACTGGAGCAGCCGGCTCGGAGCCACTCCTTGGGGGTTCGGAATGGCTCCGAGCTTCCTCTCGCGGAGAGCACTTCCCTCACCGCTTTCAGCCTCTTCCTTACAAGCTGTCAGGGCTGGCCTGTTTCTGCTCCGCTCCGGTCTCGGGCGAAGGAGGCCAGCCGGCCGGGTTCGGGATCATGGTGAAGCCTACGTTGGTTCCTGAAATCGGCTCGCGGTCCCCGGCCGACTCTCCGACCAGGGCCGTCCAGAGATCCTCGCGGACCTCCGGGATGTAGAAGTACGCCGTGTGGGTCAGCTTGATTCCCGGGGGTTCATAGCTGAGATTGGCTTGATCGACCACTTGCGAGCAGTCGAGGCCGATGACTTTGGGTAGAAGAGTGTTGTCGTAGGTCGGCCCCACCATGCCGAGCTGAGGGTAGCCCAGCCAATTCTTCGCGAACGGCAGAACATCGTCGTGGGAAGAATAGTAGACCGTGACGCCGTCTGCCGCGTTGGCGATGTCAACGCAGTAGGTGGCGGAGCTCGGGCTGTTGAACGCGTTGGCGTCGAGCATGGCGGCCACGCAGAGCACCTGGTCGAAAAACGGCGCGGAACCATTCTGGGGAGCAAAGACATGGGCTCCTTTGTACATCGCATAGTTGCCCATCGAGTGACAGATCGCGGAGAGCGACACCTTGACAGGGCAGCCCGCCTTGATCGCCTCGAGCACCTTGAACAGCTCGGGAAAGGAGACAGCCGCCGTGATGTCGGCCCTCTCCATTGCCGTGTTGAAATCCTGCTCTGTGAGACCTCCGTTGGACGGCCAGTCGAACCCGATGAGGACGCCCGGATAGCCGCTGGGAGGCGTATTCGTCAGGTTGCCGAAATAGGTCGGGTAGACATGCGTCGTGGCGGCCTCGAAAGAGACGCCATATCCATGGACGAACAAGCCGGCATAGGCCGTCGGCGGCTGGCCACCGCCCAGCAGATCGTTTTGCAGCGACGCCAGCCAATCCGCCTTGGACACGATGGCGAAGTCGGTGGGGTTCGACACCGGAGCTTGCAGAAAGCTCAGGTCGGCCCCCACCTCGGTGAGGAACGTGTTGCTTTGCTGATCGTACTTGCGGTTGCTGATCATGTAGTAGTTGGCTGGCGAGCTCATTCACTTTCTCCTTTCGAAGGAGGGCCGGAGCGCCGTTCGATTACGGGCATGGCCATCTCGCTGGAGCAGTAGTGAAGGATCCAGGCAGAGAGTTCCAAGTAGATTTACTCTGTGGCCACTGGCCGGAGCCACGGAGCGGCGGCGACCGGCGCTTACCACAGCAGGATCTGAGTGCTGGATGACCTCCAGGTGGGGGCGGTGTGCCTCCGTTCACCCGCCCAGCGGGGTTTCCTCGACCTCAAACGCCTGGCTCTCGAATGGAGGTATTTCTTCTTCCAGTTCGAGCTGCACCGGGTGCAGGAGGCAACGTCCGGCCGTTTCTTGTTGGCGATCTGCCTCGGCCAGAGCGTGCGCGCGTTGCTCGTGGTCCCGGGCGAGTTGGTCCGCCTTCGCGTCGGGGAGCCGCTGGCGGCGGAGATCGCCAACCTCAAGTTGATCGCGACGCAGCTCCGGAAAGTGGAAGGAGTGGAGGGAGCATCAGCCGCCTGAGCCGTTCAGTGGGCAGAAGCAGGCGACGGCCGGACAGCCGACCAGCCGCAATCGAACACGACACCAGAAGGGCGGATGCGTCCGAGATCCTCCGTCAGATACCAGACGTTCTCGGGTTACTTCGCCCCGCCTCCCGACTTCCGTTGAGCCATGTAACTCTTCGCTTCCTTCAGGGCGGGCCGCATCCCGCCATCAGCAACTTCGAGCAGCTCCTGGTAGAAGGTACGCGCCAAGGGGGTATCACCGAGCGCGTGTGCTGCCCGGGCGGCGCCCAGCAGGCCGTTGAAACGCCTCGGATAGAGCTCCAAGGAGCGCTTGTACGCCACGAGTGCTTCCGCCGGCTGCTTCTGCTCCATGAGAAGGTCTCCCAACAGGTCGTGGGCAGGAAGAGTGGGTCCCGGCGTCACGGCGTGCTTCGGGGTCGAGACCTCGAGCTCGGCGGCCTCTCGCATCAGCGCAACGCTGGATTCCCTTTGTCCTTCCACGTGGGCGAGCCAGGCGCTCAGCTCCAGACGAAGCACTTGGATGTTCCGGGCAAACAGCTCCTCTCCGGCCTTGCGGGTCGCACCTTCGAGCTCCTCCAGACGCTCGACGGCTGCTCTGGCTTCGACGACTTTCCCCAGGTGCGCCGCGCCCAGGCCGCGCGCGAATCGCGCGATTGCTTCCGGCCAGGTGAAACGATCCCAGTCGAGGGTCGCGGGCTCGCGTGGAACGAGCAACACAGCCTCGTTCCAGGCGCGCCGCTCCAGTGCGTAGCGGGCCTGTGTAGATGCCAGGTGAAAAGCCGTCTTGAAGGTGGGCTCCAATCGCTCCGACGCACGCAGCCGCTTCAACTGCTCGGCGGCTCCGTCGTCCGCACCTTTCTGAAGATAGGCATAGACGAGATACTCGATCGCGTGGGGAAACTCGTCCCAAACGAATTCTCCGCGCTCCCCGGCCGGATGCTCCAGGGCCGCCTCCGCCGCCAGCAGGTTCCCCCGTACCACCCCGTTCCAATCTCCGAGGCGGGTATAGATATGGGTCGGCATATGGAGAGCGTGGGGATTGCGCGGAGCGACCGCCTCATACTTGCGAGTGATCTCCAGCGATTCCCGTTCGCGTCCCGGCACATCGTTGGCGTGGACGAGATAGTGCATGGCGCCCGGGTGGTCCGGATTCCGCTTGTTCACGCTGAGGAGGATTTCGGCAGCCCGGTCGGAATGCGCGCGGGAAATAATATTCGCGGGAGTGGTTGACAGGTGCGCCAGGGCGAAGAATGCGGCTGCTTCGGGGTCATCCGGGAAGGAGGTGTAAACCTTTTCCATGGCCTGTTCCCACCGTCGGATGCGGAGCCAGTAATCCGACGATGCCGGTTCGAGGAAGAACGCCTCCGCTGCAGCCACAAAGAGCTGTTCCCGCTCCGTCGGCGGCTGAAGGGCCTTGGCCTTCTGCACGGCCTCCCACCCCCGCTGAAGCGCTTCGGGTCGCGGCCGCGTCGGCCAGAGCGGTTGAAACAGGGTCGTCGCGATGCCCCAATGCGCCATCGCGCACCGGGGGTCGGTTGTCGCGACTCGCTCGAATGCCTCCCGTGCCTGTGGGTACGTCATGTGATGCAGGAGGGCAATCGCCCGATTGAACTCCGCCTGAGCTTCTTTCGAGCAGGTGATCGGGAAGTCAGCCGTGCCCAAGACGTGGCTGGCATGATGCTGGACCTGGCCTTGCGTTTCGCCGAGCGAGACGACGATCAGACCGATTCCGAAGCACAAGAAGATACCAGGGACTCTCTTGCTTGCCATACTCACCTCATGGCTTGGTCTCATCCGCGAGCAGGCGGACCGCGAAGGCCAGGGGATCGGCCAGGTGGTCCGGCACCGGGACATCCGGCGCGATGCCGATGCCGTCGAGGGCTCCCTCGGGCAGGTAGCGCGTACGAGTGTACAGCGGAGTGCCCAGATAGTAGGCGTGATCGCCGCAGCCCACCGTATTCAGAGTGACCTGCTGATAGTCGATGTTGCCGCGCGTGTTCTCCCCCACCAGGACCACCCGCGGGCTCTGCCGGGCCATCAGCAGCATGCCCTCGACCGCGCTGCCGACTCCGCCGTCGATCAGGAGCGCCACGCGGCGCGGCCCGGGGCGACAGGGCGGCGGTCGATATCTGCGCGCGCCTCCGTCTCGGTCCACGGACGCGCCGCCTTCCTGTCCGGTCCACCGGCCTTGCCGCCGCGGCAGAACGAACAGATGATGGTCCTGGAAGAAGGCTGCGTACGTATCCAGCACCTCCTTGCAGCGCTCCGGCCTGGCCCCGGCCGCATCCTTCCTCAGGATCTCCTTGAGGCGATCGTAGGCCTCCCGCCGCTCCGCATCCACCTTGAGCGGGAAGCCGGCGTAACTCGCCTCCACCCCTGTGGCGACATGGTTGAAGGCCTCGGCGCACGTGCAGGCCTGCTCCGTCTCTCCGGCCGCCAAACCGGGCAGCATCAGCACGGCAGCCAAGATCATCCCGATCGTTCCACGCATGGAGCCTCTCCTCTCTTCCTTGTATCTAGCTGAATACGCAGGCTGGAGAGAAAAGATGCCCGGTGGAGGACGGACTCCGAATCAGGCTTGAAGATTCTCCACCGTCGGCGACTGCCCGAAAGCTATCGGCGCCTCTCCGTCAACCGTTGGCGGCTGTCCAAAAGCTATCGGCGCCTCTCCGCTAACCGTTGGCGGCTGCCCGAAAGCCATCGGCGAAGAGCCAACAGCTTACAGAGTGACGCCTACAGCTTGTGGAGAGGCGCCGATAGCTTGTAGGGACGCGCCGACGGCTTGCGGAGTGACGCCGATAGCTTGCGGAGAGGCGCTGCCTCCACACGTGCCAGGGAAACGTTGAAGCGTTTCCAGGAATGACATTTTGGACCTGTTTTCCTTCTCTACACGGGTACTATGTCAAGACCACTCCGCTTCATCCCAGAAGAAGGCGCCTTCGTCGATATCACCTGCCGCATCATCCAGAGCCGTTACCTGCTGCGGCCCGACCCAGTGCTCGCCGACATCCTGCTCGCCTGCGGGGAGAGGATTTCGAGCCCCGGCGCTACGCGACGGAAGAGACCGTCGCGCTCTCCCAACTGCCCTGCTGGCGTCATCTGAGCCCAGAGGTGTATCGCGCGGACTATCGCCAAGATTACGCTCCCCCTTCGCGCTCATTCTCCCTATTCCTCTGACATCTAATCCGACAAACTGATCCGCGTTAGCGTCATTTCTCAGAAATTCCAGATGGGTAAGCGTCTTGAACTTGGCTACCTGATTGAACCTGATCTTGCTCAGAACCTGTAGGTGGGAAGGCGTCTTGAACCGTTCCTTTCTCTTCCGGCTTAAGCGCATCTCCCGCAGGAGCTATTCCCGCGTCGGCACAGCCCTGCACTGAGGACGGCTGTTTACAAGCGACCGGCATCGGCGAGTTAGGCGGGGGAGTTCCGATTGGCGGAACGGCGACATTGAGCGGAGTCATCTTTGGTGCTAAACCGTTGCCGGTTGCAAAAATATCTCTGGCGATTCGCAAACCCAAACCCACCCCACCGATATTCTCATTGGTCAAATCGGGAACCAGATCGCCGTTCTGATCTTGGGTGAAGTCGAAAGCGTCGAATATCCAATGAACGCCAAGAAAGACCCGGCTCGTGGCGTTCTCGATGATCATGTTCCATAATCCGCCGGGGAAAAAGCGCGTGTGCCGCGGACGCACTGTTCCGTTGTTGTCGCGGTTACCTCCGTTGAATTCGTCAGAGACGACGGAGCCGGGAATCAAGTTGTCGTCAGCTTTATTGTTCGGAGCGATGCCGTAAAATATTCGGGTGATGTGAAAAGCGGCAGCTCCAAACGTGGCGTGTCCCGACGGGTAGGCGGGAAAATTAGGCGTAAAATTTTTCATGCTCGGCGAGTTGGTGCTCTGCGCACCTAGCGGCAGCCACCCGGGGTCGCCGTCGTTGAAATTGACGTTCAAGCCCGTGTGCGGAGCACGCGGTCCGAGGTTTTCATCGTGCTCGCGGATGCCGAGGATCGGGCGCCAAAAGTCATGACAGTATTTCTGTTCCCATGCCAGAATTCCAGCATCAGCCATGGCCGCATTGACAAAGGCGAACAGTTTGGCGTTCTCTCCTTCGCCATTAATCTGTCCGGTGGTGGGATTATTTACGTTCATTGCCACCTTCCGAATTATCTGATTGTAGAGGCGCGGCGGCGTACCCAACCGATTCGCGCCGTCATACCCCCAGTAGATGCCGATTAGCGTTTCCAACCCGCTTCTTCGCCTGTCAAAAAGGGCGGCGGGCAAAGTCCCCGTCAAGTCCGGTCGGATGCCTCTTGCCCGCACGTCTTTCAGCGCCTGCAAGTATTTTGGGTCGGTGCCCTTGTTGAAAGGCGGACTGGCAAGGTGGTGCCTGACGGAAATGGCAAAACCCCTCGTCTGCGCTCCGTAATACGGTGCATAGAAACCCTGTCCCGGATTGTCCGGGTCAACGCGATGCCTGCCGCGATTGAACGAGAACCTGTAACCACAGTCTCTCGCGTCCATGTCGGAGGCACGCAAATTAAGGAGAGCATTGCCGACGGTCTTCCCAAAGTTGAAGGCTGGGCCGGCTGTATTGAAAAGACTTAGCTGTGCGTCGAAGAAATCCTTCTGGGCTTTATAAAGCGCGACCAGCGTAGTGTAAGCTGCACCCGCTACTGCATTTCCCGTCCCTGTACCGGCAGGCGGCGGTGCCGGATTCAAGTAACGCGGAAAAAGCCCACCGCCGACAATCCCGGCGTAGGCGTCGTACATCGCCAGATGAACAATCGCTAACGCCCGTGACGAGAGCGTCGGACCATTTTGTTCTCTTTTGTCCGGGTCGCTATGACTGACGCGGTCGGCTTCGAGTGCCACTGCGTTCCAAAAAAGAACTGAGTCTGGCATAGCTGATTTCTCCCTGACTAAGGTTGATGTAAGAGCAGGACACTTCTGGAAGCGGATGTGTCATAGACCAATCCTACATCAATCGCTTATGAGCGTCAATGCGATCGAGCCATACACATATACTCCTTGACAAGACGAAGTGCAGAAGGCCTCTCGATTAGAGAGACGAAGCCCGGCCTGGCTTCCCTTAGGAGGCGACCTGAATCCTTCAGTCCTCCACGCGGATTCGCGCGGCTCAAGGCCGCCGAAGGGCCAGGAGGTCAGGCGCTAGCTGATTACCGCAGGATGGACAAATTGGAATCTCATTCCCCCTTCGGCCGGCACACCGCCGAAGGCGAGCACGCGCGATCCGGCGAGGTCCTTGTGCTCCCCGCGGCCTTCGATGATGTAGATCCCGTCCGGAAAAACGTAGAGCCGGACCGGCAGGTACCGGTTGAACGGAGGGGACGTCCAGAGGACCACGTGCCCCTGGTGAAGAGGGGCGAACATGCGGCTCATGCCGACGAAGACCTCTTCGTCCGACAGCTTCGGAACGTTCTTCTTCAGCTCTTCGTAGCGGCGGGTGATATCACCCGAAGGAAGCGTCAGCATGGCCACCTCACCCGAATCTCCTCCTGCCCGGCTCAAGTGCCGGGAGAGCACTACCTGGGTAGTTCTCCGTCAACAGGGTGTTACGCAGGGCACGGGCGAAGGTTTGGCCTATTCAACTGGGAAACCATCCCCAAAACCAGCCGTGGCTCTAGTTCTATTTCATTGCGCAAATTCTAATTGACAGGCACTATCGAGAGAAGACACACAAAGGAGGTCCCATGGTCCGCCTGTCACCGACTCGAGAAGGTTCCACGCCATTCGTCCTGCTCGCCACTCTTTTGCTCTGCGCATCAAGCGCCCAAGCCCAGGGCTTCAACAATCTCTACCTTGGCACGGATGCCGGCAATCCCGGCGTTTCGACGGGAAACCGCAACACCGCGCTCGGGGAGACCGCCCTCTCCTCCAATACGTCCGGGTCCGACAATACCGCGGTCGGCTCCGACGCCTGCCTCTCCAATACGAACGGGGACTCCAACACGGCGGTCGGATCGTTTGCCCTGTACGCCAACACAACCGGGGACGTCAACACGGCCGTTGGGTCGGGCACTCTGCCCTCCAACACGACCGGCAGCGCCAACACCGCGCTTGGGGTGAACGCTCTCGACCTCAACACAACGGGCGGCTCCAACACGGCCGTCGGGTTCCAGGCCCTGTTCGGCAACACGACCGCGAGCAACAGCACGGCGGTCGGTTCGAACGCCCTGGGAAACTCGTCAGGAACCGGCAATATCGCCCTCGGCAGATCCGCCGGATTCAACATCACCAGCGGCAGCAACAACATCCACATCGGCAACTCCGCCCCCGGGAACGAGTCCAACACCATCCGCATCGGCAACACCCAGACGGCGACGTTCCTCGCTGGAGTGAACGGAGTGACCTTGTCCAGCGGCACGGAGGTGTTCGTGGACAGCTCCGGCCGGTTGGGTACGATCACTTCGTCGCTGCGTTTCAAGGAAGACGTCCGGGATATGGGCGAGACGAGCCGGGATCTGATGAAGCTCCGCCCGGTCTCGTTCCATTACAAGGCCGGCTATGACGACGGTTCCCGCCTTCCGCAGTACGGCCTGATCGCCGAGGAGGTAGCAAAAGTCTTTCCGGATCTCGTCCAGTATGACGGCCAGGGAAAGCCCTTCACCGTCCGCTACCACGTGATCAGCGTGATGCTTCTCAACGAGCTTCAGAAGCAAGAAGGAATCGTAGAGGACCAGCGGGCACAGATCGGAAACCTGAAGTTTCGGCTGGAGGAGCAGGAAGCCCGCCTAGAGCGGCTCGAGGCCCTGCTGAGCTCGCATTCCGAAGCGCCCCAAGCACCCTGATGGGGCGCGGTCATGGCGTATCCACCCACACGATCGTAGGATCCACTACCTTCGTGTTCGGCTGCTTGCAGCGCAGAAAGGCAGTGGCAGCGAGCACCTGGCTTGGTGTCGCAGAAGAATAATTGGTGGCGCAAGTACCTGGGTTTCCTCCCACGATGACGTACTGATTCGACAAGTACTCCTTGGAGGTTACCATGGTGCAGTCGCACTTGGTGACACCGTCGACACCAGGGCTGCACTTGATGTCGAGACAGAAGCCCCAGCGGTTCGTGGCGCTCGTGCAGACGCCCATGCTGTCGACCAGTGAATAGCGCGACTGCAAGGCTTTATCCGTCCCCAGTCTGCATTTTCCCGACGTCGTCGATGCCACGTTCGATTTCACGCGGCAGGTGCAGCTCATCGTCGACGCACCCTCCTTCCACTCGCACGGCGCCTGCGTGCAATCGGCAAAGCTGCCTGCAAGCCCTTCCTGCGGCGGGCAAAAAGTAAACTGAGACGAGCAACTGTCGTCGGCGGCGGAGACGAAGCTGAGCGCGAGCAGCGTGAAAGTGAAGAGCATTGTGGCCTTCATGAGTTTCTCCTGATTACCGCACCTTCCAGAGCTTGTGTTGCTGGACGGAAAGCCTCCAGGGAGGGTTTTCCTTGCAGAGGCGGATGCACCATTCGAGGGCGCGGGGATCGGCCTGGTCCCCTTCGAAGGCGGGCGAGACGAGGTAGTGCCCGGCCTTCACAACCGTGCGGGGGATGGACTGCCCGTAGCCGCGCACGTACTTGACCTCATCCGCGGCGAGCTGGCGGATGGCGTGCTCGGCTACCTTGGGGCTCACCGTGATCCAGTCGATCCCCGGCGGCAGCTCGATGCTGCCGTTGGTCTCGATCGCCAGCTTGAAGCCCGCGGCGTGGAGGCCGTCGATCATGTCCGCGTCCACCTGGAGCGCGGGCTCGCCTCCGGTCAGGATCACCCAGTTGCAGCTCTCGGAGAGCTGGCGCATCTCGGCGACGATCTCTTCCAGGGTCATGGAGCGGCCTGACTCGAACTCGGTGTCGCAGTCGAAGCCGTGGGTCTCCACCCGGCAGGCGAGGTTGCAGCGGGCGAGGCGGAGGAAGAGGTTGGGCGTTCCGGCGCGGACGCCCTCCCCCTGCAAGCTGTAGAAGATCTCGTTGACGATGTAGCCGCGCACTACGGGCCCTCGGTCCAGGGCTCCACCCGCACCACCAAGCCATCCTTGAGCAGGCCTTCGGTCTCCGAAGGATCGAGGTCGGCTTCCACGAAGACCATCTGGGAGGGCAGGTCGACCTGCTGCGCGACCCGGGCTACCTCGGCCCGGAAGGAGCGGTCAAGGCTCTCGGGCCGCCAGCGGATCGGGCGGCCGGCCTTCCATTGGGGAGCTTCGGCAGGCGGCACCGCGAAGCGCAGGAGGTAGCGGTCGCCGCGCTTGAGCCGCACCACGGGCTGGCCGGGCTCGACCAGGGCGCCGGGATCGAGGAGGCGGGCCGCGACCCAGCCTTCGGTCGGGGAACGCAGCACCTGGCGGTAGGACTGGCCGCGCAGCCGCCGGAGCTCGGCGTCCGCCTGGGTTACCCGGGCGCGCGCCGTCTCCAGGTCTTTCTCGGCGGTCTCGAGGTTCCCCTTGGCCACGGAGCGCTCTTCTTCCGAGAAGACCTCGGGCGCGGCATGGACGCGGGTCACCCGCTCCCGGGCCAGCCGCAGCGCCGTCTCGGCCTGGGAGACCCCGGAGCGTGCCATCTGCACGGAGGCCTCGGCGCTCACGAGCTGCTCCCGCAGGTCGAGGGGCTCGATCGTGGCCAGGGGCATGCCCGGCCGGACGTGGTCCCCGGGCCGCACGGCCACCTGGGTGAGCCGGCCGCGGATGTCGAAGGCGAGGTCGGCGGTCTCGGCCGCGACCACGACCCCCACGTAACCGGGGGGACGGGCGGCGGCCGGAGTGGCTGGAGCGGCCGGGGCCGTGGCGGGTGTTGTCTCATCAGGGCGGACCAGCTTCACCTCCCCGACGAAGCCGTCTCCGCAGCCGGTCAGAAGCATGGCGAGAACGGCAAGCCTGGCGAAAAAACTCTTGGACGCTTTCATCGTAGTAATCCGTATAAAATGACAGGCATCTCGCTGCCGCCTGTAAGATAGTAGCGTTGGAATCGTCAAACCGCGACTTCGCTGTTTCCGGGCCTGGACCGGAGCCTGCCACCCGCCTCGAGGGCCGCCGCCCGGGACGGGTGCCTGTCTACTGGATTTCCACCGAAAGTCCGCCGCGCCGCCTGCGGGAGATGCTCGGGGAGCGCGGGCTCTCCCTGATCCCCATCGGCCCCGCCGGCGAAATTCCGGCTTCCGAGATCGCCGCGCAGGGCCGCGCGGTCCTCTGCTTCGGTCCGGGGTCTTCTCCCGATGGGGTGAAAGCCGCGCTGGATGCCCTGGAGCGGGAGGCTCCGCAGGCGGTTTGCCTCAGCCTGGTGCTCACGGGCGCTTCCAACCTCGAGCGCTTCCAGGAGCTGATCAACGAGGACCGGCTCTTCTACCTGGCCCAGGGCGTCCTGTCCGAGCGGGACATGGCCGGGCTCCTGGAGAGCGCGGCCGGCACGATCGAGCGCCAGGCGCAACCGGCGGCTCTCCGGGGCGCCTCCTCCCTGTCGCTGCCCGTCGACACCCTGCGGCGGTTCGCCCTCGCCCGCTCCCTGCCCGAGATGGCCGACGCCATGAAAGCGGCCCTGACCCAGGCAGTCGGTGCGCAGCGCGGCCGGTGCATGCTCTTCGATCCTCAGAGCCAGGTCCTGTGGAATCCGGAGGAGGGTGATGAGCCCCAGTTTGGGGAGAGATCGGGGGAGAGCCCGGCCGTGGGGCTGACCAGCTTCGTCCTGCGGACCGGGCTGACCCTCTGCCTTCCCCGGGCCGGCGACGACCCCCGCTTCGATCCCGACCTGGACGATCCGGACGGGGACCCCGCCGACCGCTTCCTGGGCGCGCCGGTGCGCTCCGGCGAAGGCGAGGTCGTGGCCGTGTTGACCGCCGTGCGCCCGGCGCAGGAGCCCCCCTTCGAGCCACGCGACGTCGCGGCCCTGGAGTCCCTCGCCGCGCAGGCCGCCCCGTACCTGCTCGCCCTGGCTCCGGCCGGCACGGCGTCCACCGCCGCGCAGAGCGGTCCGTTCCGCGAGCGGGCTCTGCGCGAGCGGGACCTCTCCTCGACTCCGCTCGAGCCCCTGCGCCTGACACCGGGTTGGACGCGCTGGGTCTACTGGCTGGCTCTGGGCGCTCTGATCACCGCGCTGATCGCCGTGGTGGTGGTCCGCATTCCCGAGTATGCCTCGGGGGTGGCCGTGGTCCGCGCCGGGGGGCGGATCGAGGTGACCGCGAACGCGGGCGGGACGGTCTCGTCCCTGGCCGTGGCGCCGCGGGACCGCGTCCGCGAGGGGCAGCTCCTGCTGACGCTCTACAACGCCGAGGAAGCCTCCAGCCTGAAGCGGCTGGACCGCGAGATGGAGCTGAAGCTCGTGCAGCGCCTGCAGTCGCCTTCCGATCCCGTCGTGGCCCAGGATCTGATGTCGCTGCGCGCCGAGCAGGAGCTGGCGCGGGCGCGGCTGTCCGAGCGCGAGCTGCGCGCTCCCGCGGATGGCGAGATTGGCGACATCCGCGTCGCCCCCGGCCAGCTCGTGCAGGCGGGGCAGCCGGTGCTCTCGATCCTGTCGCGGCCCGAGTCCTCCTCGACCCCGTCCGTCGTGGCTCTGTTGCCGGGTCATTACCTGCCGCAGCTCCGCCCCGGCATGAGAATGCGGCTGGAGCTCCCCGGCCATCCCTACGTGTATCAGTGGCTCGTGCTCGACTCGGCCGCGGCGGAGGTCATCGGACCGGCCGAGGCCCGGCGCCTGCTCGGCCCAGTGGCGGGCGACGCCGTCCCCCTGGATGGGCCGCTGGCGGTGGTCACGGCCCCGCTCTCCTCCCCCACGTTCGAGGTGGCCGGCCAGACGTACGCGTTCCGCGACGGCATGCCCAGTCGGGCGGAGGTCCGCGTGCGGTCGGAGAGGCTGCTGTTTGCCCTGCTGCCGGCCCTGAAGAGCCTCGGGGGGAGGCGGGATGGCTGACGGGTCCGACCCGCTCCACGAGCGCTTCCCGGCGCTCGCCAGCCTGATCCCGAGCCGGCGGCGCATCCGGTTCGTGCCCCAGACCGCGCTCACGGACTGCGGCCCGGCCTGCCTGGCCATGGCCCTCTCCTGGCATGGCAAGACCGTGTCTCTGGACGATGTCCGCCGGGTCACGGGGCTGGCCATGCACGGCACGGACGCGCGCACGCTGATCGACGCGGCGGAGCACTTCGGCCTGCGCGGACGCGGGGTCCAGATCAAGGAGCCGGAGGACCTCTCCTACCTGGAGCCCGGCAGCATCCTGCACTGGCATTTCACCCACTACGTGGTGCTGGAGCGGATCGAGCGCAAGGGCGCCTGGATCGTCGATCCCGGCATCGGCCGGCGCTTCGTGCCCCGAGCCGAGCTCGACCGCGCGCTCACCGGCGTGGCCCTAACGTTCGAGCCGGGCGCGGACTTCCATCCCGGGGGCGAGAGCTCCTCTCTCGTCGGCCGCTATCTCGCCCGCGTCCTGCGCCACGACACGGCGATCGTGCGCATCCTGTTCACCTCGGTCCTGATGCAGCTCTTCGCCCTGGCGGTCCCTCTGCTCACCGGCGTGCTCGTGGACCGGGTCATCCCCCGCGGCGACCTGCAGCTCTTTGGAGTGCTGGCGGTAGGGGCCGCGGTGCTGGTCGGCTTCACCCTCCTGGGCTCGATGATCCGCGGGCACATCCTGCTCGCCCTGCGCACGCGCCTGGACGCGCAGCTCACCCTGGACTTCCTGGAGCACATGGTCCACCTGCCGTTCTCGTTCTTCCAGCACCGGTCCTCGGGCGACCTGCTGATGCGACTGAGCAGCAACACCACGATCCGCGAGATCCTGACCTCGGCCGTGCTCTCGGGCGCTCTGGACGGGCTGATGGTGATCTTCTATCTCGCCCTGATCCTGGTCGCCGACTTCCGCCTCGGGCTGCTGGTGCTGGGGCTGGCCGTGGTGCGGATCGCCATCCTGCTGGGAGCGCTGCGCCGCCGCCGGCGCCTCATGTCCGAAGCTCTGGAGGCGCAGGCGGTGTCGTCGAGCTACCAGGTCCAGTTGCTCTCGGGTATCGAAGCGCTCAAGGCCTGCGGCGCGGAGCAGCGGGCGGTGGATACCTGGTCGCATCTCTTCGTGCGCGAGCTGAACGTGTCGCTCTCCCGCGGCCGGCTGGACGTGGTGGTCAACTCGCTGCTCGACGGCGTGGCCCTGCTCTCGCCGCTCGCCGTGCTGCTCTACGGCGGCTCGCGGGTGATGTCCGAGGACCTGACCCTCGGCACGATGCTTTCGCTGGCGGCCCTGGCCAGCGGCTTCCTGGCGCCGCTCTCCGCGCTGGTGGCGAGCGGCTCCCAGTTCCAGCTCCTGGGTAGCTACCTGGACCGGCTGGAGGACGTGCTTTCCACGCCGACCGAGCCCCTGGGCCGGGACCGGCCGCAACCTTCGTCCTTCTCCGGCCGTATCACGGTTCAGCAGGTCACTTTCCGATACGGGCCGCTGGTGCAGCCGGCCCTGGAGGACGCCACCTTCGAGGTGGAGCCCGGGCAGCTCGTGGCCCTGGTCGGTACGTCCGGCTCCGGCAAATCGACTCTCGCCGGGCTGGTCGCGGGCCTGCTCGAACCGGAAGCAGGACGCGTGCTCTACGACGGACGACCCATGGATCAACTCCCCCGCGAGTGGCTGCGCCGCCACCTTTCCTACGTGCCGCAGCACTCGTATCTCTTCGGCACGAGCATCCGCGCCAACATCGCTCTGCAGGACCCGACGCTGCCCCTCGCGCGCATCCTGGAAGCGGCCCGGCTGGCGGAGATCCACGACGAGATCACGCAGATGCCCATGGGCTACGACACGCTGCTCGCCGACGGCGGGGCCTCGCTCTCCGGCGGCCAGAAGCAGCGTATCGCCCTCGCCCGCGCCCTGGTGGGCAGGCCCCGGGTGCTGATCCTCGACGAGGCCACGTCCGCGCTCGACGCCCTCACCGAGCAGCGGGTGCAGCAGAACCTGCAGCGCCTGCGGACGACGCGGATCGTGGCCGCCCACCGCCTGAGCACCATCCGCCAGGCGGACCGCATCCTGGTCCTGGAGCAGGGCCGGATCATCGACTCCGGCACCCACGACGAGCTGCTCGCCCGCCCCGGCCTCTACCGCCAGCTCATCTCCGCCCAGCTCGAGAGCGCCGGACCCCAGCGGCCCGAAGCCAAGGAGGTGGCGCGATGAGCGCAATGGGGAGGACCGGCTGGGTACCCGTCACGGACGCGAAGACCGCCCGCCGATGTTGGGGGGTCATCGAGGATGTCGAACGTGCCCTCTCGGAGTCCCCTCCGGATCCTGATCCTCTCTTCTCCAGCGGCAGCTCGGGCCTGGCGGTCTTCTTCGCCTACCTCGACGCGGCGCGTCCGGGCTCGGACGCCGGCGACCGCGCCCTCGACGAGCTGGGCCGGAGCATCGACGGCCTGGGCGAGGCGAGCCTCCTTCCCGCCCTCTACAACGGCTTCTCGGGCATCGGCTGGTCGGTCGAGCACCTGACCCGGGAGTTTTTCGAAGCGGACGAGGACCTCACGGCCGCGATCGACGAGGCGCTCAAAGGGCTGCTCTCGGTCCCGGGCCTGAAGCTGAACCACGAGCTGATCGGCGGGCTCGCCGGCTTTGGCACCTACCTGCTGGAGCGGCTGCCGCACCCCGCTGCCGAGGGGCTTCTGGCCCGGGTCCTGGACCGCCTGGAGGAGACGGCCGAGGAGTCGGAGGCCGGCATCACCTGGCACACCGCGCCGGAATGGATCCCGGGCTGGCAGCGCGACAGCCTCTCCGAGGGCTGCTACAACCTCGGCGTGGCCCATGGAGTACCGGGCGTGCTCGGATTCCTGGCGGAGGCGCAGCGGCAGGGGGTCCGGGACTCCCGCGTCCAGCGCCTCGCCGGGGGCATCGCCCGCTGGCTCCTCGGGCAGAGGCTCCAGGATGACGGGTCCCGCTTCCCTGCCATCGCGGTCCCGGGAAAGAAGGCCGATCCCACCCGCAGCGCGTGGTGCTATGGCGACCCGGGGATCGCCGCCGTTCTGCTCTCTGCGGCTCGCGCCTTCGGCCGTCCGGACTGGGAGGAGGAGGCCGTCTCCATGATGCGGCTCGTGGCCCGCCGGCCACTAAGGGATATCGCGGCCGACGACGCCGGCCTCTGCCACGGCGCGGCCGGCCTCGCCCATCTCTTCAACCGCTTCCACCAGGCCACGGGCGATCCCGGCTTCCGGGAGGCGTCTCTGGACTGGTACCGGCGCACGCTCGACATGCAGCGTCCGGGCGAGGGGCTCGCCGGGTACCAGAGCTTCCTGGCTTCGGGCCGGGGGGGAGACGGCTCCTGGATCCCGCAATCCGGGTTCCTCGTTGGGATCGCGGGGATCGGGCTCGCGCTGCTGGCCGCGGTGTCGGAAGTCGAGCCCTCCTGGGACCGGGTGCTGCTCACGGCTATTCCTCCGTCGAAGGAAACGCCGTGAAGAAACCCCGGGATTTCGAGCCGTCGGAGCTGGTGGTGCTCCGCACTCCCCTGCTCCCGGTCGAGGAAATCGAAGCGTGGAGCTCGGGTCTGCTCTCACCGGGCGCAGACGGCGCCGGTCTCCCGGAGGCCCTGGCTCACGACCGCGCCCTGCTGCGCGAGCGCCTGAAGGCCGCGATCGAGCGGCCGGAGGTGCGCGAGGCTCTCTTCCTCGCTTCGCCCGACCTCGTCGAGAGCCTGGCCCAGTGGCAGCGCGACCCGGAGAGCAAGAAGGGGCAGCGCACCGAGCAGGGGCTGGTGCGCTACTTCCTGCGCATGGCCTCGCGGCCGACCCCATTCGGCCTCTTCTCCGGCTGCACGGCGGGGACGGTCGGCGAGAGCACCCGCCTCGATCTCGCGGAGCGCGGGAGCTACCGCCGGCACAGCCGGCTGGACATGGACTACCTCTTCGCCCTCTGCGAGCACCTGGGCAAGGACCCCGGACTGCGGTCCGAGATTCTCTTCCGGCCCAACACGAGCCTCTACGAGACCGCCGGCCGGTTCCGCTACGCCGAGGCCCGGGTGGCCGGCCGCCTGCGCAGCTATCACCTCGTGGCCGTCGACGTCTTCGACGCGCTCAAGAGCACGATCGAGCGGGCCGCGGACGGGGCACGCCTCCAGGAGCTGGCCGAGGCGCTGGTGGCGGAAGACCCGGACGGGGACATCACCCTGGAGGACGCGGCGGAGTTCCTCAATGACCTCGTGGATAACCAGATCCTCGTGCCCGACCTCGAGCTGCCGGTGACTGGCGAGGAGAGCACCCCCGCTCTGCTGCGGCAGCTCGCGGGGGTGGGCTCCGCGGCCAAGGCGAGGGAGCGGCTGGCCCGCGCCGAGCAGGAGCTGGCCGGGATCGACGCGGACGGGCTGGGAGGTTCGGATTCCGAGCGCTACCGCGGGATTGCCCGCGAGCTCGAGCCCCTTGGCGTGCCCGTGGAGCTGTCGCGCCTGGTCCAGGTGGACATGACCAAGCCCGCGCAAGAGATCGGTCTGGGCCAGGACCTGATCGATGAAGTCCTGCGGGGAATCGGCGTGCTCCACCGCGTGGCGCCCGCCCTGTCGGACGGACCTCTGGAGGACTTCCGGCAGGCGTTCCGCGACCGCTACGGCGAGGGCAACGAGGTGCCGCTGCTCGCCGCCCTGGACGAGGAGAGCGGCATCGGGTTCGGGAAATCGTCCCGCGCCGCGGCCGAGGCCTCGCCGCTGCTCGAAGGACTGCCGTTCAATCCCCCCGTGGACCGGATGCAAGTCGCCTGGTCCCTGCGCGATGTCGCACTCCTGCGGCTCCTCAACAAGGCCCTGATCCAGGGTCGGACGGAGGTCTCGCTCACCGAGGAGGACGTAACCCGGCTCGCCGATCCGGAGCAGAGGCCCCTGCCCGCCGCCTTCCACACGCTCGTGGCCCTGGCGGCTGGCTCGCCGGAGGCCCTGGAGCAGGGTGACTGGCGCATGGTGGTCGATCACGCCGTGGGTCCGTCGGGCGCCCGGCTCCTGGGGCGCTTCTGCCATGCCGACGACCGCATCCACCAAGGCGTCCGGGATCACCTGGCGGCCGAGGAGGCCCTCAACCCGGACGCGGTTTTCGCTGAAATCGTCCACCTGCCGGGGGGCCGCGTGGGCAACGTGCTCGCCCGCCCGGTGCTGCGCTCGCACGAGATCGTCTTCCTCGGCTCCTCGGGGGCTCCCCGCGAGCGTCAGATCCGGGTCGACGACCTGATGGTCACGGTGGCCGGCGACCGGGTCCGGCTGCGCTCGAAGAGCCTCGGCCGGGAGGTGATCCCGCGCCTGAGCACCGCCCACAATCCGCACCGCGGGGGGCTCGGCGTCTACCGCCTCCTGGCCGCGCTCCAGGGCCAGGGGCTGGCGAACGGCGTGATGTGGAGCTGGGGCCAGCTCGAATCCTCGCCCTTCCTGCCGCGGGTCTCCTTCGGCCGCGTGGTGCTGTCGCGGGCGCGCTGGCAGGTCGAGCAGGCCGAGGTCAAGCCGGTCGTGAAGGCCTCCGGCGCCAACCGCTATCGGTTGGCCCGGCAGTGGCAGCAGGAACGCCGGATGCCGCGGCTCGTCTTCCTGGTGGACGGCGACAACGAGCTGCTGCTCGACTTCGACAATCCGCTGAGCCTCGACGCGGTCGTCGAGCTGGTCAAGAACCGGAACGAATTCACCCTCATGGAGATCTTCCCTTCACCGGACGAGCTGTGCGTCCGGGGTCCCGAGGGGCGCTTCTTCCACGAGATCCTGCTGAGCTTCGCCCGCCGCCCCGCGGAGCCTTCTCAGCCTGTTGACCGGGCTCCGCGCGCGCTCCCCGTCACTCCGGCGCCGATACGACGCACTTTTCCGCCGGGCTCGGAGTGGCTCTACGCCAAGGTCTACACCGGCACCGCCACCCTGGACCAGGTGCTGCGCGACGAGATCGCGCCCCTGGCCCGGGAGGCTGTGGCAGCCGGCGAGGCGCGGAGCTGGTTCTTCATCCGGTACGGCGATCCCGAGTGGCACCTGCGGCTCCGCTTCCGCGGCGAGCCCGATCTGCTGCGCGGCGCGCTCCTGCCGCGGCTGGAGGAGTCCTTCCAGCGGCTGCTCCAGGCGGGGGCGGCCTGGAAGCTTCAGATCGACACCTACGAGCGGGAGGTCGAGCGCTACGGCGGCGACGAGGGCATCGAGCTGTCGGAGGAGCTCTTCTTCCACGACAGCGTGGCCGTGGCTGCCATGCTCGACTCGCTGGCTTCCGGCGGGGGAGATTCCGGAGCCGACCTGCGCTGGCGGCTGATGGTCCTGGGCGTGGACCGCATGATGACGGACTTCGGGTACGACCTGGAGGGCCGCCAGCGCCTGGCCGAGAGGTGCCGGACCGGGTTCGCGGGCCGCTACCGGCAGGACGCGCTGCGCGCTCCCATGGCCGACCGGCTGCGCCGGGAACGGCCCGCGCTGGAGCGCCTGCTCGCGAGGAGCGAAGGATCGGAGGAGCTGCAGCCGTCTCTGGACGCCCTGGCGCAACGCTCCCGGGATTCAGCGGGGATCGTCCGCGAGCTGCGCGCCCGCGAGCGCCAGGGCCGGCTGCGGACGACGCTCGACGAGGTCCTGCCCAGCTATCTCCACATGTTCGTCAACCGGCTAAGCCGTTCCGCCGGACCCGAGCACGAGCTCGTCATCTACGACTTCCTCTCCCAGATCTACAGCTCGGTGCGAGCGAGGGCCAGGGCACGGGAGCGCGCCGCCGCTCCGGTGTCCGCTTGAATGCCGTAAACCCGCGGGACCGGAGCCCATGGCCGGCACCCGCATTGCCGTGAAGGAGACGTAGATGAAGAAGCTGCAGAAGAAGCTCTCGCTCAGCAAGGAGACCCTGCGCAACCTGTCCGGCCACGAGCTCCAGGGTGTTGTCGGCGGCGTGACGAACACCTGTTGCAACTCGTCGACCGAGACCGGCGACACCTGCGTGTCGTGCGCCTGCTCGTCGCGTTGCAGCGCGTTCTGCACGGGCGTCTGCACGAGCAACTGCTAGAGCCGCCGAGCCTCCTGTGAGCCGCTGGTGGATCTGCTTTTGACCGGAGGGTTTTTTACATTGTGGCTGCCCGGTATCGACGCCGGTGCGGGCCAAGGCCAAAAGTAACTGGGGAGCGATGCGGCTCACCTTTTCGTCGTGGATCCGCGGAGCCGGAGGACCGGCGCCGCACTCTCAGAAGGAGACGTGTCATGAAGAAGCTGCAAAAGAAGCTCTCGCTCAGCAAGGAGACCCTGCGCAACCTGTCCGGCCACGAGCTTCAGGGCGTGGTCGGCGGCGTGACGATCACCTGCTGCAACTCGTCCACCGAGACGGGCGACTCCTGCGTCGGCTGCACGATCACGAGCCGCTGCACCAGCCGCTGCACCAGCGCCGGCTGCTGAGCCTTTCTTTTCAATGACATCACCGGCCGGGGCGGCCCCCCGGCCGGCACTTTTTCCGGGAGCCGTATGAACCATGACTTCGAGCCCTCGGAGCTGGTGGTGCTCCGCACCCCCCTGCTCCCGTTCGAGGAGCTCGAGGCCTGGAGTGCAGGCCTGCTCTCCTCGTGTGCGGACGGCACGGGGCTCGAAGAGGCTTTGGCCCATGACCGCGCCCTGCTGCGCGGGCGCCTGAAAGCGCTGATCGAACGTCCGGAGCTGCGCGAGGCGCTCTTTCTGGCCTCGCCCGATCTCGCCGAAGGCCTGGAGCACTGGCAGCGCGACCCGGAGAGCCGGAAGGGCCGGCGCGCCGAGCAGTCGCTCGTCCGGTACTTCCTGCGCATGGCCTCGCGCCCGGCCCCGTTCGGTCTCCTCTCCGGCAGCACGCCGGGGAGCGTGGGCGAGCGGACCCGCCTCGCGCTGGCGGAGCGCCGGGCCTACCGCCGGCACAGCCGGCTGGACATGCACTACCTCTTCCTGCTCTGCGACCGGCTGGGCCGGGACGCCGGGGTAAGGTCCGAGGTCCTCTTCCGCCCCAACTCCAGCCTCTATGAAGCAGCCGGACGGCTCCGCTATGCCGAGGCCAGGCCGTACCTGCACGTGCGCCGGTATCACCTCGTGGCCGTCGACTCCTTCGACGCCCTGGAGAGCACGCTCGAACGGGCCGCGGAGGGAGCCCTCCTGGGGGACTTGGCGGACGCGCTCGTCGACGAGGAGATCACCCTGGAGGATGCGACCTCGTTCCTCCACGAGCTGGTGGACAACCAGATCCTCATCCCAGATCTCATGCCTCCGGTGACCGGAGAGGAAAGCACCCCGGCCCTCCTGGGGCATCTCGCGGGACTGGGCTCCGCCGCCGAGACGCGGGAGCACCTGGCCCGCGCCCACCGGGAGCTGGCCGGGATCGACGCGGGCGGGCTCGGCTCCCCTCTGGAGTCCTACCATCGGATCGCCCGCGAATTGGAGCCGCTGGGCATCCCCGTGCAGATGAGGCGGCTGTTCCAGGTGGACCTGGTCAAGCCCGCTCAGGAGGTCGCGCTGGGCCGGGACGTGACCGGCGAGATCCTCCGCGGGGTGGACGTCCTCCACCGCGTCTCGCCTCCCGGAGGAGAGAGCGGCGGCCTCCTGGAGGACTTCCGGAAGGCATTCCGGGAGCGCTACGGAGAGGGCCGGGAGATGCCGCTGCTCGAAGTCCTGGACGAGGAGATCGGCATCGGCTTCGACCGCCTGACCAAGGCATCGGCCGACGCCTCGCCGCTGCTCGCCAATCTGAGGATCCGCCCCCGGCGGGAGGGTTCTACCGTCTCCTGGACGCTGCGCGAGACCACGCTCCTGGCCCTCCTGTCCGAGGCCCTGGAGAAGGGGCGGACGGAGGTGACGCTCACGGAGAAGGATCTGGGCGCGCTCGCCATCGCCGGCCGCGTGCCGCTGCCGGATGCCTTCCACGCCTCGGTAGCCCTGGCCGCGAGCTCGCCCGAGGCGGCGGAACGGGGAGACTTCCGCATCCTGCTCGATCACCTTTCGGGACCATCCGGAGCCCGCCTGATCGGCCGCTTCTGCCACGCGGACGAGCGCATCCACGAAGGTGTCCGGGCGCACCTGGCCGCGGAAGAGGCCCGCGATCCAGACGCGGTGTACGCCGAGATCGCGCACCTGCCCGCGGGGCGCATCGGCAACATCCTCTCCCGTCCGGTCCTGCGCGGTTACGAGATCCCCTACCTCGGCGGATCGGGCGCCCCGCGGGAGCGGCAGATCCCGGTGCAGGACTTGACGGTCACGGTGGAGGGGGACCGGGTCATGCTGCGCTCCCGGAGGCTGGGCCGGGAGGTCGTCCCCCGCCTCACCTCCGCCCACTTCACAGGCTACGAGAGCCTGGGCGTGTACCGGCTCGCGGGCGCGCTCCAGGAGCAGGGCCGGGCGAGCAACCTCCAATGGAGCTGGGGGCCGCTCGATACAGCCCCCTTCCTGCCGCGCATCACCCTGGGCCGCCTCGTGCTGTCCAGGGCTCGTTGGCGCGCCCTGCCCAATGAGATCGCGCCCCTGACGGCGGCGAAGGGCGCCGCGCGCTACCGCCTGGCCCGGCAGTGGCAACAGGAGCGCCGGATGCCCCGCTTCGTCTTCCAGCTGGAAGCGGACATCGCGCTGCTGGTCGACTTCGACAACCCTCTCAGCCTCGACGCCATGATCGAGGGCGTGAAGGGGCGCTTCGAGGTCCTGCTGGCGGAGGCGTTCCCCTCCCCGGGGGAGCTGGGGGCGGTTCAGGGTCCCGAGGGCCGGTTCTTTCACGACTTGCTGGTGCTTTTTACGCGGAAGGGACCTCAAGGACCACAAGGACATCAAGGACGGGAAGGACGGATTGCGCGGTCTTTCCCCCCAGGGTCAGAGTGGCTCTATGCGCGGATCTTCACCGGCTCCGGCACGGCCGACCAGGTGCTCCTGGGCGAGATCGCGCCCCTGGCACGGGAGGCTCTGGCTGCCGGTGACATCCGGAGCTGGCATTTCCTCCGGTCGGCCGATCCGGAGTGGCACCTGGGGGTCCGATTCCACGGCGATCCGGAGCGGCTGAACGGCGCGGTGCTGCCTCGGCTCCAGGGGATCTTCCACGATCTGTTGGAATCAGGCCGGGCCTGGAGGTGCCAGCTCGACACGTACGAGCGCAGCCCACTGTCGGAGGAGGTCTTCTTCCACGACAGCGAGGCGGCGGTGGACATCCTCGACTCTCTGCAGGGCGACGCGGACCTGCGCTGGAAGCTGATGATGATGGGGCTGGACCGTCTTCTGGAGGACTTCGGTCATGACCTGGAAGGCCGGCTGCGCATCGTCGAGCGGGAGTGGGCCGATCTGGCAGGGAGGTACCAGTATCAGCTCCTGCGCGGGCCTTTGGCCGAGCGGCTTCGCGGGGACCGTCCCGAGCTGGAGCGCCTGCTCTTCCTGAGGAAGGACGGGCCGGAGGAGCTGCGGCCGGGCCTCGAAGCCCTGGCGCGACGCTCCCAGGCGCTCCGCCAGCTCCAGGTCAAGGAGATCGTCCCCGAGTATCTCCACGCCTTTGCCAACCGGCTCAGCCGGTCCGCGGGGGCGGAGCACGAGATGGTGATCTACGATTATCTCTCCCGGATCTACCGTTCGCTGCTGGCGCGTCAGCCCTCGATCCGCAAATCCACGTAGGGGGGCGGAGGCTGGAGCGCGGAGTAGTCGTTCTCGAAGATCAGGATGGTGCCGTCCCTCCCGACCTCCTTGAAGCCGGCGAACTTATAGGTGATCAGCATCTGCCGGTTGCGATCATTGGAGACGAACTCGGCGCGCAGCTTTACCCCGGCCTCCTTCGCCATCCTCAGGATGTGATGGATCATGATCATCCCCACGCCCTTGGACATCACGCGGCAGGACATCAGGAGGAGCTTGACGTTCCACGCGTCTTCGCCGGTTTCGATGAGCGTCAAACCGATCTTGCCGTAGGTGCCATGCCGGTCCTCCAGGCTGGAGACGAGCAGCTTGTGGCGCGGCGACCGGCGCAGCTCGTCCAGCTCTTCGTAGGAGTAAGTGTAGCCCGTGGTGTTGAGCTGGTTCGTGCGCACGGTCAGCTCCTCGGCACGCTTCAGGTCCTCCTCGCGGCAGGGCGCGATGGTGAAGACCATGCCCAGAGTGGCCAGGAACTCCTCCTTGGGGCCGACGAACTCCTCTTCCTCACGGTTGCGGCGGATGTCCGCCAGGTACATGCGGCGGCGCTGCTTCGAGTCCTCGGTGATGAAGCGCGGATTGAGCTCCGGCCGGTCGAGCAGGCCTTCGAGCTTCGCCGAGTCGAGGCAGAGCACCTTGTCGTGGGTGAAGGCCACCTCCTCGCGCTCGAACGGCTGGTCGTCGACGAAGGCGATGGCGTCCAGGCCGATGTTGATGTCCTTCGCGATCTGGGCGATGGAGGCGGCCTTGGAATTCCAGTTGATTTGCGGGTAGAGAAAGTACTCGTCGATCCCGAATTCCTTCAGCTTGGCCAGGGCGGTGTCGCGGTCGTTGCGGCTGGCGATCGAATGCAAAATACCGCGATCATCCAGGGCCTTCAGGATCTCGATCACGTGCGGCCTGACCCGGACCTCGGGGTCTTCCAGCAGGATGCCGTCCCAGACCGTGTCGTCCAGGTCCCACACCACGCATTTGATCGACCTCTTGTCTATCATCTCGTCCATCATCACAGCTCCTCGAGCTCGAAGCGCGCGATCGTGGACTGCTGGATCTGCGTGCTCCCCTCGATGATCTCCATGACCTTGGCATCCCGGAAGTAGCGCGACACCGGGAAATCCTCGTGGCAGCCGTTGCCGCCGTGGATCTGGACCGCATCCGCGGCCGCCTTGGCGGCGATGGTGGAGGCGAAGTACTTGGCGACCGAGGTCTCCGCGAACGAGCCCGGGTCGCCGGTGTCGCGCAGGTAGCCGGCCCGCATGCAGAGCAGGCGCGCGGCGCGCACGTTGGCAATCATGTCCGACAGCATCGCCCGGACGAGCTGGTGCTCGATCAGCGGCTGGCCGAACTGCCGGCGATCGCGGGTGTAGGCGAGGCATGCGTCCAGGCAGGCCTGGGCGATGCCCACCGAGCCGCAGGCCACGCTGTAACGCCCCTGGTCCAGGGCCGCGCCCATTACATGGGAGATGCCGAACCCGGGGCGGCCGACCATGTTCTCCGTTCGGGCTCCCTCCAGCGTCAGCTCCGCCAGCATGGAAGCCCGGGTCCCGAGCAGCCCCCGCATGGGCTTGGCGCTGAAGCCCGGAGCGATTCTCTCTACGAGGAAGGCCGTGGGCTTGCCGGCGAGTTGGGCGAAGAGCAGGAAGAGATCGGCGATCTGGCCGTAGGTGATCCACCTCTTGCTGCCGTCGAGGACAAACCCGCCGTCCACCGCCGTGGCCGTGGTCCGGATCCCCGTGGCGTCGCTGCCAGCCTCCGGTTCGGAGAGCGCGAAGGCGCCGAGGATCTCCCCCTTCGCCAACCGTCCGAGGTACTTCTCCTTCTGCGCTTGGCTCCCCCATCGCAGGATGCCCCGGCAGACCATGTCGTGCACGGTCAGGAGCGAGCGGATCGAGGAGCAGCCGCGGCCGATCTCCTCGGTGAGGATGCCGTAGGAGATCATGTCGAGCCCCCTACCCCCGTGCTCGGCCGGGACCATGGAGCCGAGCCAGCCGCGCTCCCTGAGCCTGTCCACGATCTCTTTCGGAGTGGACTCCTCGCGGTCCCACTGCCCGGCGTGCGGAGCGATCTCCCGCGTCACGAAGTCCCGCACCTCGGAGCGCAGCGCCCGCTGCTCGGGCGTCAGCTCGATCTTCATGTCCCGGCCGGCGTCCCTGTCTTGCGGACCACCAGCTCCGAGATTGCCCGGATGCTGCGGAAGTTGTCGAGGTCGAGGTCCTCGTCCTCCACGCGGATGCCGAACTCCTTTTCGACGAAGGCCACGAGCTGCATGGCCAGCAGCGAGTTGACGAAGCCGAGGGAGAAGATGTCCTCGTCCGGCTGCAGGTCGTGGTTCTTGAAGAACCGCGACAGGAACTCCTTGATCTTGGCCTGGCTCTGGTCCATGTGAATACCTTTCTAGAGCGAGACGCCGTAGTCGTAGAAGCCCTTGCCGTTCTTGCGCCCGTGCAGCCCGGCGTCCACCATCTTCCTGAGCAGCGGGCACGGCCGGTACTTGCTGTCGCTGTAGCTCTCGTAGAGCACCTCGATCGAGTACAGGATCGTGTCCAGCCCGATCAGGTCGGCGGTCTCGAGCGGCCCCATCTTGTGGCCGAAACAGGTCTTGAAGAGCTGGTCCACCTGGTCGGCCGAGGCCACGCCGTCCTGGACCACCCAGACCGCCTCGTTGATGGTCAGCATCAGCACGCGGTTGGAGACGAAGCCCGGGTAGTCGTTGACCACGATGCAGTCCTTGCCCATCTGGGCCAGGAGCTGGCGGGCGGTGGCGAGCGTCTCGTCGCTGGTGTGGTGGCCGCGGATGGCCTCCACCATGGGTTTCAAGGGCACGGGGTTCATGAAGTGCATGCCGAGCACCTTGTCCGGCCGGCGGGTGGTGCCGGCGATCTTCGTGATCGGGATGCAGGAGGTGTTGGCCGCGAACACGGTCCGCTCGGGGCAGGCCCGGTCGAGCTGCGGGTAGATCTCCTTCTTGATCTCCCACTTCTCGGTGGCGTTCTCGATGACGAAGTCGGCCTCCGAAAAGTCGTCGTAGCTCTGGGTGAACCGGATGCGGCCGAGCACCTCGTCGGCCTTCACGGGCTGCGCTCCCTTCTGGAACATGCCGTGAAAGCGGAGGTTCTTGCGGATCTCGTTCCCGGCGCGGGAGAGCTGCTGCTCGGAGACGTCGAGCAGCACCACCTGATGTCCGGTCTGGGCGAGGTTCTGCCCGAGCCCGATCCCCATGACGCCGGCGCCGACGACGCCGACCACCCGTATCTCCATGTCGACTCCCCTCCTGAGCGAGGCGGGCGATTTGACCGCCGTCAAAATCCTAGCGTGCTTGCGGGCGCTCCAGGGGAGACATCTCAGTTGGCTTGATCTTTGCTCAGGAGAAAAGGCAGCGGCGGGGCAGGCAGGTGGCCCCAGGCCGAGGATGCTCCATAGTAAGACCCGCCCAAAGTACCCCGACGGGAGCGTCCTTTCTCGCCTGTTCCCGCCCCTTTATTCAACTTATAGCGAAGCCGGAGAACTCCGCGGCCACACCGTAGGTAAGCAGGGACACCGACCGGCCGGCTTCAGGAAGGCTCCCCTTCCACCGAATACCGTCCACCGAGACCTCCACACGCGTCCCATCCACCTCGACCCGGATCAGATGCCAGGCCCTGGGCTCGAAGCCCGGGGGCAGGGGGAGCTCCCGGCCTATCAGAAAGACGAAGCCCCGCAGGCCGATCCCGAAGCCGGTATCTCCCTGAGGCTCCTCCAGGGCGCGGGCGCTCACCTCGACCACGAAGCTGGAGGTCCCGATGTCGAGCCGGGCTTCGCACGACGCATCGCTCCTGGGCTGGCGGGCAGACCCGCCGCCGGTGAACCAGTCTCCGCGGACGTCCCACCTGAGATCGAGGCCGCCGGGCTTGTCGAAGAAGTCGGCAAAGACAGGCTGGGATAGCGCCCGAGGCTCGGTCGAGGGGCCGTCGACGACCAGCCTCTCCCCCTCCCATCCCATCGGGTCGATCGCCAGCACGCGGGCGCCCGAGACCCAACGGTGGTATACGCAGACGAGTTGCCGGTTGTCCGGCCCCCTCACCACCGAGTTGTGGCCGGGTCCGATGACCTTGCCCTCGATCGTGCGCAGGATGGGCCGCTCCTGCTGCTCCCACTCCCCGGGACTGTCCAGGCTGTCCGTCACCGCGTAGCTTACCCCGTAGGTCGGGTTCTGCCAGTTTCCGCCGCTGAACATCTGGTAATAGAGGCCGTTGCGCTTGAGCACGAACGGCCCCTCGACCGTGTGCCAGCGGACATACCCCTTCTCCGGACGGTTCGGATGGTAGACGTGCCAGTCGTGGCGCGGCCGGGTGACCGGCACGGGCTCCCCCGCCAGGGTGAACGGGTCACGCATCAGGTCCCGCACGGTCCCGGTGCCGATGTGGCTGTGGTCCAGGAAGTCGGTGGCGTAGAAGAGATGCCGGGAGCCGTCGTCGTCCACGAACACGTGGGCGTCGATCGCGAACGGCTCGGAGGTCAGCCGCCGGCCGCTGTCCACGAAGGGACCCGCCGGGTTGTCCGACACGGCCACCCGGATCTCCATCCGCTCCTCGTTTCCCACGCTGTAATAAAGATAGAAGCGCCCGTTTTCATACGTGACCTCGGGCGCCCAGTAGCAGGTGTGCCCGCCCGGGAGCGGAGCCATCGCTCCAGCCCCTCCCTCAGGTACTTCCCAGTGAACGAGGTCGCGCGACCGGATGACCCCGAAGCAGCGGCCGTCCGTCCAGAACCCCGTGCAGTAGCCCCAGTACTCGCCCCGGAACTTCAGGACGAACGGGTCGGGAAAGGAATGCGGCCAGACCGGATTGACGTAGGTCAAGCCGAGGCCAGCTCCAGCTCGGGCAGCACGAACTCCCCCACCGACTTCTCCGGATCGGCGGCGAACGCCTGGAAGCGCTCCACCAGCGGCGTGGCCTTCCATCTTGGGCCGTCTTCCCAGGAGTCGATCGTGAACAGGCCCAGATCGAGCTGATAGTCCTCGAGAGGCCGGCGGCCCATGCGGTACTTCCAGTCGATCATGGTGAACATCGGGAACCAGGTGTACCCGAGCACCGGCACGCCGTCGGCGCGGAGGCGCCGGATCGCCGTGATGGAGGTGTCCAGCCAGCGCTCCCTCACCGCCAGGGAGCCGCGGGCGCTGGTCTCCGTGATGATCACGGGCGCGTCATAGCGGGTCTGATAGTCCCGGATCAGGGCTTCGAACCCGGCGCCGTCCTGCTCGGTCGCCCGGTAGCGCAGCCGGCCGTTGCGGTCCACCGACACCTGCTGGGTCGACCATTGCGGATAGAAGTTGAGACCGAGCACGTCCAGGGAAACGGCGCTCCTGGCGAGGTCCCGCAGCTCGTCCGGTCCGGCGCCGTTGCGCAGCAGCCAGGTGAAGAGCGGGTGGTCGTGGGTGACCCGGCCGGAGATGAGGTCGAACGCGAGATAGCCCCGCCTCTGGTCCTCGACCGCGAGCACCTCCAGGTCCGCCCGCGCCGCCCGGGAGAGCCCGGTGGCTTCGACGTGGACCATGAGCGCGCCGGGATCAACCTCCTTGATCGCCTCGACCGTGCGGACGATGCCCTTGGCGAGTTGCAGCAGGACGCGGATGTAACCGGCGTCGCCGCGCAGGTAGGGAGGCCAGAGCCCCCGCTTGCCGCAGAAGAGCGCGTTGACGAGCGGCTCGTTGAGCGGCGTGTACCAGCGCACGAGCCCGCGGTAGCGCTCCGCGACCGCCTTGGCATAGGAGGCAACTGCCTCAGGATACTCGTCGCTGGCGAACTCCCGGCGCAGCCAGAAGGGGCAGCCGTAGTGCATGAGGTCGAGGATCGGGGTGATCCCCAGCTCCTCGACCATGTAGGGGATGACCTGGTCGGTCCAGGACCAGTCGAACTCGCCGGGCAGCTTCTCGACCCGGTACCAGGGGATGCCCCAGCGCAGGCCGCGGACACCGAGCTGCCTGGCGAGGTCGAGGTCCTCCCGCCAGTGCTCGTAGTGGCCCATGAGCTGGTATTCGTCGAGGGCGCGATGCCCCGGTCGTGTCTGGGGGACGAACGTGTCTTCGATGCCGCTGGCCCAGAGAAACTCGGAAGCCTCTGGCCCCGGCAGGAGGGGATGATACTTCACAGCTTACGTCTCCAAGGTCGTTGGAGGGACCCTACCACAGAGGAGAAGGCTGGGGCCAGTGCCAAGCATCCCTGCTGATTTTGACGCGCTGAAAATTTTGGAGACGCGCCAAAAAAAGCGCAGGCGCGTTGGATTCCAGATCGGCGCGTCTACGGAAATTTCAACGCGTCAAAAAAATTTGGAACGCGTCTGCGGGCAATTTGGCGCGTCGAAAAAATTTTCAGCCGCCCTGCTAGGATAAGGCCATGAAACGCTCGGCGGCAGCGGCTCCCGATCTCGCCATCCCGGAGCACCTCCCCTTCCTGGAGAGCATCTCCTGGTTCGACGTAAAATACCGGGATCTCTCGCCGATCGACATGCTGAGACGTTATGAATCGGGCTGGCGGAACCTAGGGGTGCTCGAGGACCCTTCGCCCGAAGAGTGGGAGCTCATCCGGGCACTGGTGGCGCGCTTCGGAAGCCATCTTGATGTTTGAGCGTCCGCAGCATCGGATGGTGCTGGCAGTTCTTGGCTCCCTGCGGACCGACCTTCTCTCGTCGTGCAAGTTCCTCTTTGGAGGGGGGACTCGCATCGTCCTGGAGCTGGACGAGTACCGGGAATCCCATGACATCGACTTCCTCTGCTCGGATGCATCCGGGTACGGTGAGCTGCGGTTCGTCGCGACGCAACAGGGATATGAGGGCCTTTTTACTCCAGAGATGTCGGATAAGCTCCAGTTCCCCCGCGAGATGCGGGTGGACCAGTACGGCATCCGGTTTCGCGCCATCTATGGCGATGCTCTCCTGGGAGTCGAGCTCATCCGCGAAGCCCGGATCGATCTTGGCCCCGGTGTCCGGCCCCCCTGGTCTCCTGTGGACTGTCTGTCCCTGGAAGACTGCTGCGCGGAGAAGCTGCTCGCGAACTCCGACCGCTGGGCCGACCACCAGTTCCTCGCGCGTGACCTGATCGACCTGGCTTTCCTGCGTCTTCGGCTCGGTCCAATTCCCGAGGGGGTGTGGCAGAGGGTGCGGGAGGCATACAAAGCGGCTCCTGAGACCGACCTTCGCAAGGCCCTGGCCGCCTTCGAAGCGGACCAGGTCCACCAGCAGCGTTGTTTTGAGGGGCTTCAGATGGAAGGCACGCGGGACCGGCTCTTCCAGGGCCTTGCTCTTCTCCGTCAGGATCTCACTCGACCCGGCCCCTCCGCCCCTTTCCCTTCTTGAACGCCTCCGCTCCCGCGGCAGGCTCCCCGCTGCGGATCACCTCGGCCCCGTTCCGGGCCTCGATCCTAAGCCCCTTTTCAAGCCGGTTCCCCAACCCTTCATAGACGGACCGCCGGTCCTGGACCAGGCAGCCCTGGGGGAAGGCGGCGATCTGCTGCGCCAGCTCCATGGCCCGGCGGAGGGACTGTCCAGGGGGGACGATCTCGTTCACCAGCCCCATGGAACGGGCCTCCTCCGGGGAGACCGGCCGGCCCGTCAGGATAATGTCGAGAGCGCGGCCGAGCCCGACGATCCGCGGCAATCGCTGGGTGCCGCCGTCGACAAGAGGGACTCCGAAGCGGCGCTCGAAGCAGCCGAAGACCGCGGTCGTGTCCGCGATCCGCAGGTCGCACCAGCAGGCCAGCTCCAGCCCGCCGGCCACGCAGTACCCGGCGATGGCAGCAATCGTGGGTTTGCTTACCGACAGCCGGGTGAAGCCGAGAGGTCCGTTGTCCCCCTCCACCTCCGAGGCCAAGGCCGCGAGGTCAGCCAGGTCGGCGCCGGAGCAGAACACCTCGTCGCCACCGGTCAGGATGGCCACCTTCGCGCCCGGGTCCTTGTCGAACGTGAGCCACGCTTCCCGGAGAGCCTTGGCCGTCTTCGCGTTGATGGCGTTCCGCACCTCGGGCCGCTGAATGCGGAGGATGCGGACAGGGCCTTCGTCGGTGACCAACAGCCGCTCAGGCATCTACCTCCCCTTCACCGCCGTCATCAGGATCTCCACCTTCGCCCCGCCCGGTAGTGCAGCGACAGCCAGGGCCGCTCGGGCGGGCGGACTCTCTTTGAAGTAGGTAGCGTAGACCTCGTTCATGGGCTGGTAGTCGTTGATGTCCACCAGGAAGACCTGGACCTGGACCACGTCTTTCAGCGAGTAGCCGGCGGCTTCCAGGATGGCCCGGCAGTTGTCGATGGCCCGGCGGGTCTCGGTCTGAACTCCCCCCTCCACCAGTTTGCGGGTGGCGGGGTCGAGGCCGATCTGCCCGGCGAGGTAGAGGGCATCCCCCACCTGCACCCCCTGCGAGTAGACCGCCAGCGCCTTGGGGGCAGCATCCGTGGCGATTATCCGGCGCTGGGGCGCGGTCGCGCAGCCGGCCAGGACCAGGACGAGGATGAGGATGTTCTTCAAGATCTTGCCTCCCTTCCCGTGAACAGGGGCACCAGATGGGTACGGACCTCCTCCAGATATTCCGCAAGCCCGTTGAGCTGGCCGCGCCGGCTCAGTTCTTCAAGCGGACAATCGATCCAGCAGGACTGCTCCCGGCCGTGGTCGTCTCCGATGAGGAGCCTCAGAACACGCTTGGCATCCCGCAGCGCACCTGGTGTCTTCGCGGAAAGGGCTTCCGCCTGGAGCCGCGGGTCGAACCCGAGCTCCTGGTGAAGTTGCGCGAGGACCGCTTCCTCGCCCTGCGTGCGAGGCTCGAAGCCAGCGAGCACCCAGGACTCCCGCTTGGGGTGAGCGACTGCGAGGACGACTGGAAAGGGCCAGGGCTTTTCGGTCCGAGCTTGCTCGAGTCCCAGTCTCCTCTTTTCCTGACCATCCGTGTCGCGCACCAGCACGACTGCGTCCGGCGGCCGCGCATTCAACAGGAGAAGGGCAAGCCGGGCGGCATAGGCGTCGGGCGCCCCAGCCTCCCCTTTGAAGTGGCCATGGGCCTTCAGCCCCTTGGCGCGCGCATGGTCCTTGATCTGGTGCCATTCGAGATGGCTGCTCCCCTCTGCCAAGCCCTCCCACTTGCGGAATCCATCCAGGATTTCCGGCTCGATCCACTCGATTTCTGTGCAGAGCACCCGATCGGCCAAGCCAGTGGCGGTACGACGATCCACATCGGCCTCACAGACGACCGCCAGGACGAAGGCACCGATATCGGTCATCGCTCGCGGAATCGACAGCTACTTGACGGGCTGCTCCGTAACCCAGCGTTCCCCGACCGTGCTCCAGAACTCCCCGGGAGCCATCACATCCTTCCAGCGCTCGTAATCGGGGTGGTCTGTGAGCGGCTTTACGGCGGCGTAGCCGTCTTCGCTCAACGAGGTCAGGAGGACTTCGTCCGCATTGACGTAGTCCAGAAGATAGGGCGAATGAGTCGTGGCAACGATCTGCAGTTCCGGGTTCTGCTGCTGGATCAGACGAAACTGCTTGACCAAGCTTCCCATCGCCCTCGGATGGAGGCCGCGCTCGAGGTCGTCGATCAAGACGAGCTGCGGCGGGTTCGGGAGCACCAGGAGCGTCAAGAGCCCCAGAGTCAGGAGAGTTCCTTCACTCACGGCGGAGGCCGGTATCCCCTGCGCTCCCACCATATCGAAGAGGAGTTCGTATTTTTCCGCGGTTCGCCGGACCCGCAAATCCTGCACGGAAGAGATCACTCCCCTCACTTGGGCAAGGAGATCCCGGTAGCGGCTCGGATGTTCGAGATACAGGTCCGCAAGGATGGTGGAGAGACCCTCCCCGTTACTGGGAAGCGTCTGGTTCGTCTCCTTCAGGAAGGAAGGTGCAGCCATGCGCTTGGGATCAAGGCTCATCACAAAGGCGGGGCGAGCTATCTCGGGTGAGAACGGTACCCTGACCTCCAGGTCTCCCCACTTACCATCGAATTTGTAAGACTCAGGGTACAGAAGGAACTCCATTTCTTCCCCGGCGTACTGGCCAGTGCACTTGAACACTATGGGCCCGTTGGCTGCAAAGCTCTTAAGCTCCGACAGCGGGTTGCCAAGAGTCTGGAAGAGCACGCCTGTACTCAGAAACTCTGTTATTCCCGCCAAAGCTTGTAAAAGAGTGCTTTTGCCGGAAGCGTTGGGTCCGACGATCAGGGTTAGCGGACGCAAACGGACATCCACCTCCCGCAACGCCTTGAAGTTCCGGAGGGATAGAGTCTCGATCATGGGCCGTTCACCGCGACAACTACTCTACAACAGTCACCCTGTCACGCCGGCAACCCCCTCTCAATAACCTCTTCCATGACCTCGCAGAACCGGTCTACCTCTTCCAGGGTCGTGTAGACGCTGGGGGTGATCCTCAGCCCTTCGAGCTCGGGGTGGACAATCGGGGTCACCAGGATGCGGTGCTTGTCCCAGAGGTGCTGGGCGAGCTTTCCGCTTTCCACTCCGGGCACCTGGACGGTCGCGATGCCGCAGGAGAGACCGGGCTTCAGGCTGGTATGGAGCTTCACCCCTCCATGAGTGAGCAGGCGGTTCGCCCAGCGGTCGCGCAGGTAGCGGAGGCGCGCCTCCTTGGGCTTCGGGCCGATCCCCTCGTGGAAGGTCAGCGCCTCGGCGATGGCCAGGTGGTTGGCTGCCGGGTGGGTCCCGATCTCCTCGTATTTGCGGATGTCCCCTTCCATCTCCTTCGGGGCTGCCATCAGGGGCCAGAGACCCCGGATCCTGTCCCGGCGGACGTAGAGCATCCCGGTTCCGTGCGGGGCAAAGAGCCACTTGTGGAGGCTGGTCGCGTAGTAGTCGCAGCCGAGATCGGCCTGGTCGAAGTCGAAGTGCGCAAAGGTGTGGGCGCCGTCCACGATCACGGGGATGCCCCGCTCCCTCCCCAGCTCCACCAGTTGCCTCACCGGCAGGATCTGCCCGGTCAGGTTGATCATGTGGCAGACCAGGATGAGCTTCGTCTTCGGCGTGACCACCTTCCGGAACAGCTCCACCACCTCGGCCGGATCTTCGGCCGGGACCGGGAGCCGGATCTTCGTGACCACGATCCCCTCCCTCCTCGCCCGCTGGTCGAAGGTGGTGAGCATGCGGGGGTAGTCCTGGGTCGTGGTGAGGATCTCGTCCCCCCGCTGGAGATCGAAGCCGAGCTGGCAGGTCTGTAGACCCTCGGACGCGTTGCGGGTGATCGCGATCTCCTCGGGGTCGCAGCCGAAGGCGCGGCCCAGGCGCTTGCGTGTCCCCTCCTTCTGCGGCTCCAGGATCTGCCAGAGGGCGTACGGCGGCGGCGCCGTGTTCGAGTAGTCCAGGTGCCGCTTCATCGCCTCCTGGACGATCGCGGGCGAGGGGCTCACCCCGCCGTTGTTCAGGTTGACGACGCTCCGGTCGACCGTGAACGCCTGCTGGATCTCGAACCAGAAGCGCTCGTCCTCCGGAGAAAGGTCGGAGACCGCGGCGAGCGCTTCTCGGGACCGGAACGGATTGAGCACCGCGGCGGCCCCGATCGCGGCGGCACCCATCAACTCTCGGCGGCTGTACATGAGGCGAATCCTAGCGCCAATCTTCCCCTCACGACGTGAGGGGGCTTGACAAGCCATCGAACCTGCCGCATCCTCCCCTCACAATGTTAGGGGAGAAGCACGACCCATGGCACGCACCTCGCTCGACCTGATGCACGGGACCGTCGCGGTCCTGATCCTGAAGACGCTCACCTGGGGACCGATGCATGGCTACGACATCTCGCGGACCATCCGCCAGCGCAGCGACGGGGCTCTGGGCCTGGAGGATGCCGCGCTCTACCAGGCTCTCCACCGCCTGGAGAGCAAGCGGTGGATCGAGTCCGAGTGGGGCGTCTCCGAAAACAACCGCAAGGCCAAGTTCTACCGCCTGACCGACGACGGTCGGAAGCAGCTCCAGTTGGAGCTCTCGACCTGGCAGCGCTACGCCACGGCCGTGTCAAAGGTCCTCGAGACCGCCTAGATGCGCCGCGTCTTCCGCTTTCCCTGGCCTACGGCCGCCCAGGTCGCAGCCGAAGTCGACGAGGAGCTCCAGTTCCACCTCGACATGGTGGCCCGGGAGCTGGTCGAAGACGGCTGGCCGGAGGAAGCCGCCCGGATCGAGGCAACCCGCCGCTTCGGGGATGTCGAAACCACACGCAAGGTCTGCCGCGAGCTCGACGCGCAGAAGGAGAAACAGATGAAGTGGATGAAGGCGCTCGAGGAGATCGGGCAGGACCTTCGTTATGCCTTCCGGCAGCTCGCCAAGAGTCCCGGGTTCACCCTGATCGCGATCCTCACGCTGGCACTCGGCGTCGGGGCTACGACCTCGATCTTCAGCGTGGTCAATGGCGTGCTCCTCCGTCCCCTCCCCTTCCCCGACCCGGACCGCCTGGTCCGCGTCTACCCGCTCACGGAGGAGGGGGAGCCGGGCGCCATCTCGGTTCTCAACTATCTCGACTGGCGCAAGCAGAGCAGCACGGTCGAGTCGGCGTCGCTGCTCAGCGTCGGCTCCGTGAACCTGACCGGCACCGGCGGCGATCCCGAGCGGCTCAACGGCGCCTTCGTGAGCCCCGAGTTCTTCTCCGTGCTCAAGGCTCCCCTCCTCGCCGGCCGCGGCTTCGCCAGGGGCGAGGACCGGCCCGAAGCTCCCAACGTGGTGGTCCTCTCGGAGGGGCTCTGGAAGCGCCGCTTCGGGGGCGACCGCGAAATGATCGGCCGCACGATCAACCTCGACGGCGAGCCTTACACGGTCATCGGCATCGCGGACAGGAACCGCTGGCCCGCCATCACCGATCTCTGGATCCCCTTCGAGCTGGACGAGTCCACCCTGGACCCGAAAAACCGCGGCGCCGTCTATCTCCATGTGGTGGCCCGCCTCGCTCCCGGGACGACGATCGAGAAGGCCCGCGCCGAGTCCCAGGCCATCGCCGCCCGGCTCGCCGCCCAGTACCCCAAGCACAACACCGGTTACCGCATGGACGTGGTCGGCATGCAGGCGTTCATGGTCGGGGACGTCCACAGGCCGCTGCTGGTCCTGATGGGCGCCGTGCTCCTGGTCCTCCTGATCGCCTGTGTCAACGTGGCCAACCTGCTGCTCGTCCGGGCCTCCGGCCGCGAGGCCGAGCTCGCCGTGCGGACCGCGCTGGGCGCCGGACGGCTGCGCATCATCCGCCAGCTCCTGACCGAGAGCGTCGTCCTCTCGCTGCTGGGCGGGGCGGCCGGCGTGGCCCTCGCGGTCTGGGCGACCCGGGTGCTCGTGGCCCTCGCCCCGGAGCGGACGCCGCGGCTCGACGAGGTCGGGGTCGACGGCCCGGTGCTGCTGTTCACCCTGAGCGTCAGCCTTGTCACCGGGCTGCTGTTCGGGCTGGCGCCGGCGCTCAAGGCCTCGCGTCCGGACCTCGGGTCCGTGATCAAGGAGGGGGCGCGCGGCTCCAAGGGCCGGGCCGCCAGCGCCGCCCGCAGCGTGCTGGTGGTGCTGGAGACGGCGCTCGCCGTGCTGCTCCTCGCCGGGGCGGGCCTCCTCCTCCGCAGCTTCGGCGAGCTCCTGCACGTCGATCCCGGTTTCGACCCGGAGGGCGCCCTCGTCTTCAACCTGGCTCCGCCGGAGTCGAAGTACATTGAGGACACACAGCTCAGCCAGCTCGCGAGCTCCATCATGGAGAGGATGGAAACGCTGCCGGGCGTGACCGCGGCCGGCGCCTCTTCCTTCGGGCGGCCGCTCGACCACTCCGGGTTCACGATCAGCTTCGACGTGGAGGGCCGGCCGGAAGCGCTTCCGGGCGAGGAGCCCTCGATGCGCATCGCCCCGGTGACCCCGGGGTACTTCAAAGCCCTGGGGCTGCCCCTGGTGCGCGGCCGGATGTTCACGGACCAGGACCGCGCCGGCTCCACCCAGGTCGCCATCCTCACCGAGGCTGCCGTGCGCAAGTACTTCCCGAACGAGGATCCCCTGGGCCGCCGCATCATCCTGGGCTGGAGCAACAACGGCGTCCGCCGCGGCGGCGAGGTCGTGGGGATCGTGGGCGACTTCAAGCAGTCCACCCTGGACAGCGAGGCGGACCCGCAGATGTTCCTGCCTTACGACCAGGCCCCGCTGGAGATGCTGTCGGTGATCGTGCGCTCGACGGCTGACCTGGGCACCGTGGCCGCCGCCGCCCGCGCCCAGGTCCGGGAGGTCGATCCCGACCTCCCCATCTACGAGCTGCAGACCCTGGAGGAGCTGGTCGCGGAGTCGGTCGCCCAGCCGCGCTTCTACATGCTCTTGCTGGGAGGCTTCGCCGCGGTCGCCCTGATCATGGCCGCGATCGGGATGTACGGAGTGATCGCCTACGGCGTCAGCCAGAGAAGCCAGGAGATCGGCGTCCGCATGGCCCTGGGCGCCACGCGGGACCGGGTCATCCGCATGGTCCTGCGCCAGGGAGTGGTCCTGGCGCTCTTCGGGGCGGTGTTCGGATTGGTGCTGGCGCTCTTCGCGACGCGCGGGATGCAGAGCCTGCTGTTCGGGGTGAGCGCCGTGGACCCCGCGATCTACGTTGCCGTGGCCGCCGTGCTGGTCCTGGTGGCCGGCTTCGCCTCCTATCTGCCGGCGCGGCGGGCGGCGCAGACCGACCCGCAGCTTGCGCTGCGGGGTGAGGTCTAGCCGCCTACACCCTCTGCTCCGCTCCGCCCCCCCGCCGCCGCCGTTTCCGTGGCGGCATCGGGACGGCTGCCGGGCTTCTCCGGGGCCTGGGCTCCGGAGCGGCAGGCCGGACACTCGTTGGGCGGGTAGGACGGGAGGTCCAGCTTCAGCAGCGCCCGGAAGGGCACGTCGAACGGGTCGCGGCCCACGGTGCGGTCGATGAGCGCGCCGACGGCCACTACCCGGGCCCCCTTGCTGGTCGCCAGCGCGGCGGTCTCCAGGGTGGAACGTCCGGTGGTGACCACGTCCTCGACGATCACCACCCGCTCCCCCTGGCGCAGGTTGAAGCCGCGGCGGAAGCCCATCTCGTCCCCCTTGCGCTCCGTGAAGCGGAAGGGGACCCCCAGAGCGGCCGCCACCTCGTGGCCGATGATGACCCCGCCCAGGGCCGGCGAGAGGACGGAGTCGGGATGGTAACCCCGGAGGACCTCGGCCAGGTCCTGCCCCACCTTCCGGGCCCGCACCGGGTCCTCCAGGAGCAGCGCGCACTGCACGTAGGCGGTGGAATGAAGTCCGGAGGAGAGCAGGAAGTGTCCGCGGCGCAGGGCGCCGCTCTCCTCCAGGAGGCGCATCAGGATCTGCTCGTTCTCAGCTTTCACGAGGGTGCTCCTCCCGCCGGATCTCGTACTGGTCCAGCTTCTTGTAGAGGTTGCTGCGCGGCGTATCGATCGCCTGCGCCGTCTGCGTCACGTTCCAGTTGTTCTCCTCGAGCTTGTGGATCAGGAACATCCTCTCGGAGAGATCGCGGAACTCGCGCAGGGTCTGCACCGCCAGCAGGGCGCTGGACAGCTCGGGCCGCGCTCCGCCGGTGGCTGCGATCACGTCCTCGCGGGTGATCTTGTCGCCCGGCGAGAGGATCAACATGCGCTCGACCAGGTTCTTGAGCTCGCGCACGTTCCCCTTCCAGGGCAGAGACTTCAGGTGCGCGATGGCCTCGGGGTGGAACTCCTTCGGCCGGTAGTTGTTGCGCTCGGCATAGCGGCGCACCATGTAGTCCACGATCTGGGGCACGTCTTCCAAATGCGCGCGGAGCGCCGGGGTGCGGATCGGGATCACGTTCAGGCGGTAGTAGAGGTCCTCGCGGAACCGCCCCGCCTTGATCTCCTCCTCCAGGTTGCGGTGGGTGGCCGCCACCACGCGCACGTCCACCTGCACCGTCTTCTCCGCGCCGACGGGCTCGACCTCGCCGCTCTGGAGCACGCGCAGCACTTTGGCCTGCGTCCGGGGGGACATGTCGCCGATCTCGTCGAGGAAGATGGTGCCGCCGTCGGCGGCCACGAACTTGCCGGTCTGGCGCCGGACCGCGCCGGTGAAGCTCCCCTTCTCGTGGCCGAACAGCTCGGACTCGATCAGCTCGTCGGGGATGGCCGCGCAGTTGACCTGCACGAGCGTCCGGTCCCGCCGGGGGGACTGGCGGTGGATGGCGCGCGCCACCAGCTCCTTGCCGGTGCCGCTCTCGCCGGTGATCAGCACGGTCGCCGGGGTCGGAGCCGCCTTCTCGATGGTCTCGCGCAGCCGCCGGACGGCCGGGGCCGTGCCGATCAGCTCGTCCGGCTCCTGGCGCAGGACGCTGTTCTCGGAGAGCAGGCGCCAGGCGTCGACCGCGTTGCGCAGCGCGACCAGCACCTTCTCACGCTGCAGCGGCTTCTCGAAGAAGTCGTAGGCGCCACGGCGGGTGGCCTCGACCGCGGTCTGGACGTCGGCGTGCCCGCTGATCATCAGCACCGGCATGTCGTAGCCCCGCTCGCGCAGGGCCTTGAGCAGATCGAGGCCGTCCATCTCGGGCATCTTGATGTCGAGGAGCAACGCGTCCGGGGGTCGCTCGGCCACGCGGGTCAGGGCCTGGGGACCGCTCCCCGCCTCGTCCACCCGGTAGCCCTCGAACTCCAGGATCATGCGCAGGCTGTCGCGGATCGCCGCCTCGTCGTCCACCACCAGCACGGAGGCGCGGAAGTTGTCAGAGGTTCTGGCCATGGTCGCTCAACAGTCTAGCAAGAAAAAGGCCGGCCCCTCTTGGACCGGCCCGTAGGGGCACCCCTTGTGGGTGCCCACGGGGAGGGCGGCCACAAGGGCCGCCCCTACATAGGTCGCCGCGGGGGTGAGGTCTACGGCACCTGCACGACCGCGAAGAACGGCTGGCCGCGCTGGCCGCGGGCGAAGGGCATCACGTAGAGCCGCAGGTACGAGCCCGACTTGGAGCCCTTGACGATGCGCTCGAACGCCTCGACCCCGTCGACCTCCTGGCCGTTGACCTCGGTGATGATGGTGCCCGGCCGCACGAACTGCTCGTACAGGGGGCTGGTCGGCGACACGTTGGTGACCACCACGCCGTCCACGTCGGTCGGGATGTCGTGGAACTGGCGCAGGCTCTGGCTGAGGTCCTGGTACTGCACGCCCAGCCACTCGATGCCGCTGCTCTGGCCGTCCTCCTCAGGCTCGTCCTCCGACTCGGCGGCGGCGTCGCGCTCCGGGCGCTCCCCGAGCCTGACCTTGAGCTGAACGGGCTTGCCGTTGCGCAGCACGTCCAGGTTGACCGACGAGCCCGGTCCCTTGTTCGCCACGTAGTTGATCAAGTCGCGGGTCGTCTTCACCTTGATGCTGTCGACGTTGGTGATGATGTCCCCGTGGCGGACGCCGGCCTCGCCCGCGGGCGTGTCCGACTCCACCGAGGCCACGAGGGCGCCGTCGGTGGACTCCAGGCCGAAGGCGCGCGCCTGGGTCCAGTTCAGGTTGTTGATCTGGATGCCCAGGTAGCCGCGGCTGACCTTCCCCTTGTCGCGGAGCTGCGGCAGGATCTCCCGGAGCGTGTTCACGGGTACGGCGAAGCCGATGTTCTCGGCGCCCCAGTTGATGGCGGTGGCGATGCCGATCACCTCGCCGCGCAGGTTCACCAGCGGGCCGCCGGAGTTGCCGAAGTTGATTGCGGCGTCGGTCTGGATGAAGTTCTCGAACGAGGCGTCGCTGATGCCGAGCGACCGGCCCTTGGCGCTGACCACGCCGGTGGTGACCGTCTTGTCCAGGCTCAGCGGGTTGCCGATGACCATGATCCAGTCGCCGACCCGGACGTTCTCGCTGTCACCCAGCTCCAGGTAGCGCAGGTCCTGGCCCGCGTCGATCTTGAGCAGCGCGATGTCCGTGGCGCGGTCCGTCCCCTTGACCTCGGCCGTGTAGTCGCGGTCCCCGAGGTGCACCTTGACCTCGGTGGCCCCCTCGATCACGTGGTAGTTGGTCACGACCAGGCCGTCGCGGCTGATGACGAAGCCGCTGCCGCCCGCGTCGGAGCGGAACTGGTCGTCTTGCCCCGGGCCCTGTCCGGGGCCCTGTCCGGGACCCCCGGGTCCTCTCGGGGCCGGCGCGCCCTCCTGGTCCTCCTGCTCCTGGCGGAAGCGGGGGCCGAAGAAGAACTCGAACGGATCCATGTTGTTCTGGCCCCGGCCGCGGGGCCGGTTCTCGATGGTCGCGGCCTGGATCGAGACCACCGCCGGATCGACCGCCTGGGCGAGGTCGGCGAAGCTCGGCAGCGATGTGATCGGCGAATTGGAGCCGGCGACCTGGGTGGCGGACAGCGACGTCTCGGCGTCGGTGTGGCCCGGCACAGTCAGGTTCAATCCGCCGGCCAGCACCATGCCGAACACCACCGCCCCGAGGACGAGCAGGAACGTCGTGAGTTGGCGCCTCTGGGTATTGCTCATGGGGACCGAAATCTCCTTTCTTCTCGCAAGCGTTCCAAGCAAGCGCCCTGCCAGGGAAATTCCAGGAGGAGAAAAGATCTCTCCACCCCCGTCTTCGCGCCAGATTGGCACGCCCGCTCGGCGCGAAATGCCTTTGGAGGTGGCCTCTCCTCTGTCTGTGGGCGAAGGGCCTCCATGAGGAGGCGGAGCCCCTGATGCGCCGGGCGGGGGAGATCTTCCTGATGACCCTCGGTCCGGATCATCCGAGCACCCGGGGCGTCCTGCTGAACCTGGAGCTGCTGCTGGAAGAGATCGCGGGTCCGAGCGCGCCTTCGTTCGGGATTGGCTAGTACCTCATGCCTTTTATGTATATGTAGGGGAGGGGCTTGTCCCCTCCCGGGCGGGGGAAAGCTCACAGGTCGCGAGATGTTCCTGTCTGGGGCTTCCGCCAACCCGGGAGGGGGCAAGCTCCAATACTGTCCAGTTAGCGCCGGGCGGGCGGGTTCCTCCCCCTCCCCGGGCATAGGCGCTAACTTTGTGCTGTCGGAGGGAGGCGTCCTCTCCCGCGCAGCGGGGGAGGACCGAGGAGGGGGTCCCGGGCGTGCGGCCATACCCTGCGGGTAGCACCTCGTACCCGGTGGGTACGGGCCGCCCCCGCTGCGTACGAGGCGCGAGCACAGGGTAGGGACCCGTACCCGC